>Ga0187886_1000086_pt1 | contig 134432 bp, 117 predicted proteins | sample June2016WEW_20_1_FD_133001 | JGI IMG/M metagenome (GOLD analysis project Ga0187886, IMG submission 133001) | Peatland microbial communities from SPRUCE experiment site at the Marcell Experimental Forest, Minnesota, USA - June2016WEW_20_150 | ecosystem: Environmental > Terrestrial > Soil >...
GCCCGTGCGGATCCGGATAACCTCGTAGAGGTCCAGCACGAATATCTTCCCGTCTCCGATCTCGCCCGTCCGGGCCCCCTTGATAATCGCCTGAATCGTCGGCTCCACAAAATCCTCGTTGCAGGCTATCTCCAGCTTTATCTTCTTCAACAGGCTCCCCACCTCCTTGGCCCCGCGGTAGATCTCCGTCAATCCCTTCTGCCTGCCACGTCCAAGCACATTCGATACGGTTACTAAATTTACCTCCACGTCCTCCAGCGTCTTCATCACTTCGTCCAGCTTATGGGGCTGTATAATGGCGATTATATATTTCATATTCATTACCCTCCTTATTCTACAACGGTGTAGGCGGATTCGCGATGCTGGGTCAGGTCAAGACCGATGATTTCATTTTTTTCCTCAACTCTCATTCCCATAAAAGCATCAACAAATTTGTACAGAATCCAGGTTATCACTACTGCATAAGAAATGACGACAATGACATAAAGCCCCTGTACGAGGAGCAGTCTGACATTGCCGAAAAGAAAACCATTTGCTCCGGCGGCATTAATTGCCTTTTCCGCAAAGAGTCCTGTTGCGATTGAGCCCCATACTCCACATATTCCATGAACCCCAAAAACATCCAGCGAATCATCATAACTAAGTCTGGCTTTCAGTTTTGTTACGGCGAGGAAAGAGAAAACGCCTGCCAAAATTCCAATGGGTATGGCCGCGAGAGGCCTTACATAACCGCAGGCCGGAGTAATTGCCCCAAGTCCGGCTATAATACCCGTAACCAAACCGAGCATGGTCGGCGCACCGTCTTTCTGCCACTCCCAAATTGCCCACGTCAGAGCCGCCACAGCAGCCGCAATATTGGTGCTGACAAAGGCATTAACTGCCAACCCGCTCGCTTCCAGAGCGCTCCCGCCATTAAAGCCGAACCATCCAAACCAGAGCATGCCAGCCCCCAATACGGTAAAGGGAAGATTGTGCGGCCGGAAGGGCTGTTCCCGATAGCCAATCCTCTTGCCAATCAGAACACAAACGACAAGCGCGGCAAAACCTGAACTTCCATGAACAACCATGCCGCCGGCAAAATCGAGACCTCCCAATTCTTTCAGCCAGCCGCCTGCTCCCCAAATCCAGTGTGCGATGGGGTCATAGACAAAAGTGGCCCACAGCAGTGAAAAAATACAAAAAGACGAAAATTTGATGCGCTCTGCAAATGCGCCGATGACCAATGCGGGTGTAATAACGGCAAACATGCACTGAAAAATCATGAACGCAAGATGAGGAATCGTTTTTGAATATTCATTAAAGGGATTGAAATCCACATTCCGCAGACATATGAAGTCGAGATTTCCAAGTACTCCAAAGCCTGAATCGGGTCCGAATGCCAGTGTATAACCAAATAATACCCACTGGACACTGATCAGGCACACGACGATGATGCATTGCATCAGAGTGGAAAGGACGTTCTTTCTCCTTGTCATGCCCCCGTAAAAAAGCGCCAATCCGGGAACCATAAAAAAAACAAGTGCTGTCGATACCAGTACCCACGCAGTATCACCTGAATTCATATACACACCCCCCATATGATTTGATTAAATCTATCAAAAGATAGGCAATTTCAATGCCAGGTGGGACAAGTCTTACAACTACTTATTTTTAAGAGGATTTTCCGGTTAGCTCTCAGAAAGCATCTGTTCGTCTGTAACATTTTTGTTCATTTGTATTTGAATGTAACGAAATTGTAACTAGAGCAATTTCGCAACCAGAATATTTACATCCGATTTTTTTGGTTTAAAAATATTCTCACTTGACGACTATAGGTCAACAAAAGTTGCTATATTTAAACTTCCCCTATACTTTAGTTTAAACGTGACAATTTAATCTCCTACAACTTACATATTCTGTTTTGTCCTTGACATCCCATCGGCGCTTGCCTATCATACCACGAGTTGAAAGCAGACCTCATCAGCTCGTCATGAGAGGCTTTAAAGATTAAGAAACATACTGGCAAGATAAGAGAAACGATCTTAAAGGACCACATATATGGGAACCAACAATCTAATATTTTTGGAAGTTATCGAATGGTTTGACCAGTTGGGAAAAGAGCTGGTTCACAGAATCCCCGAAGGTGGGTCCGGCGAAATCAAGTACGGCGCCCAGATGACCGTTCGGGAAAGCCAGGCTGCGGTCTTTTTTTATAACGGCAAGGCCTACGACGCATTCGGCCCAGGCAGACACACGCTGCAAACAGCCAATATTCCCATTTTGACAAAGGTGCTCAGCCTGCCCTGGGGAATGACCAGCCCGCTTCGGGCAGAAGTTTACTTCGTCAATATGAAAGTCTTCCCCAATCTGAAATGGGGGACACGCGATCCCGTCGCCTTCAGAGATTCCGAGCTTGGTCTCATCCGTCTCAGGGCCTTCGGGGTTTTTAACATCCAGGTTCTTCAGCCGATTCTACTCATAAACAGCCTTGTCGGAACCCAGGGAGTCTTTACTGCTGATGCCATTGAAGAATACCTTAACCGTGTAATCGTCTCCCGGTTCAACGACTTCATGGGAAATCATATCGATACCATCTTTAACCTTCCTGCAAAGTACGATGAACTCGCTCTTGACCTGAAAAAGGTCCTCGAAGAAGATTTTTCTCACTTTGGTTTAGGCCTGTCCCAGCTCTACATCAATTCGATCACACCACCGCCGGAAGTCCAGAAGGCCATAGACGACAAGAGCCGCCTCGGGATTTTTGATGACCTCAATAAGCTCTTGAAGATGAAGGCGGCCATGGCCATGGAGACAGCGTCCCAATCCCAGGGACAGGCGGGAGCCGGATTTGGCATGGGCATGGGCTTCATGATGCCGGCCATGTTCGCTGAGGCATTTAAGAGTTCACCGACCCAGCAGACCTCGACACCGGAAACTTTCAACTGTCCCGACTGCCAGCAAAATGTGTCTAAAGAAGCCAAGTTCTGCCCCCACTGCGGACACCAGATCGTTGTCTTTCAGCAGTGTTCACAGTGCGGCAAGAATCTTCCTCCCAATGCGAAATTTTGCGTGCAGTGCGGCCACGCCATAGAACAGAAACCTCAGTCCCTCAAATGTCCAAAGTGCGGCACTGAAAACCTGCCAAAATCCATGTTCTGTAATCAGTGCGGGGAACGAATATAACTGACACTTCCAGTGTCTAATCTCTTGGCGAAGAAGCATCTTTTAGGTAAGACCAGCTCTGCATGGAGCGAAATGATTACCGTAGAAGACATTCGCAAATTCACTCTTTTCAAGGATTTCCCAACGGAAACCCTTGCCGCTATTATACCGCGCCTGATTAGTAACACCTTCCCTGCAAATACAACCATCATCTATCGCGGCGATCCGGGCCACTCCATGTTCATGATCTTGAGTGGAAGAGCGGCGGCCACCTCGACCAATGATGAGGGCGTTGAATATACCCTTTCAACGATGACGGAGGGAGATATCTTTGGAGAGATCGCCCTTTTGACCGGTCAACCGCGCACTGCCAACGTCAAAGCAATTACGGATGTGCGCGTAATCGAGTTGAGTCGTGACATTTTTGATGAGTTGAGAAAGCGTTATCAGGAATTAAATAGCGCCTTCTTTCGCTTGCTGGCGCAACGGCTGGTGAAAAAGGACAGCCTTCAGCAGGTTAAAGATGTTGAGAGCAAGGAGGTTATTGCGAGTCTTCTCAGCGTGCCGAGGCCTTCGGAAGTCGGTCAATTTCTCGGAAATACTAAGTGGGTCAAAGATATAAATAGGGCAATCGCGCAACTGGCGAACAGCGACGCAAATGTTTTGATTCTCGGAGAAAGAGGCAGTGGCAGGTTTCTGGCGGCAAGGTTGATACATTATCACAACGGGGACACAGCCCGGCCGCTCCTTCACCTGGAGTGCGACAATCCGCCGCCGATACAGCGGGAAGCCCGGGAAGGCCGCCTCGCAACAAGGGACGAAGTGCACCTGGAAATCGCTCAGGAGTCGGCCCTGTTCGGACACGGGCCCGGAGTTGCCAGCTATGCCAGTGGGATTCGACGGGGCTACCTGGAGATTGCCGACGGCGGAACCCTGATTCTGGAAAACGTTGAACATCTCGCTCCCAGGATTCAGAGGCTACTGGCGCACTACCTTATGGAGCATCGATTCACGAGGAAAGGCGAAACCGACAGCCTCACGAGCAGGGTACGCATCATTGCAACTACGGTTGATGATCGGAATCAGGGGCCGGACGCAAGCCTCATCCCGGAATTCCTCACCCTCTTGAGCAGCGCGGTCGTCCGATTGAAGCCGCTGCGGGATAGAAAAAAGGATATTCCATTCATAGCTGAAAGCCTTCTTGGAGGGTTCAATAGAAAGTTCAACAAAAATGTCACGGGGTTTTCCAACGATGCGTTAAACGCCCTGGTGGATCACGACTGGCCTCTGAACGTCGATGAACTACACCAGGTAATTGAGCGGGCAGTTGCCATCACGGATGGCAAGCAAATTACTGACCGGCAGATTTTTGTTAATTTCCCGGCCTTTTCCACCACCGGAAAAATAAACCTCCTGAGACTCCCCTTCCTCGACACTCTTGTCCATCATCGATTCGTTCCCTCTGGTCTCCAGTTCCTTACCGTGCCGTTCATGATAGGCATAATCCTCTACACACTCCTGGGGCCGGAAAAGAACAACCTGGCAAATCTTGTCGTCTGGTCCGTATGGTGGCCTTTTATCATCTTCTCCATCGCCGTGAGTGCGCGGAGCTGGTGCGGATACTGTCCCTTGCCGGTGATTGCCAACGGCATTAATTCCAATCGGACAAAATTTCTGGCGATCCCCGCATTTCTGATCCGACATGGTATATGGATTGGGATTGCCGGCTTCGTCGTCATATTCATGATGGAACATGCAAGTCACATGTTCACCGAAGCGCGGGCGACAAGCGGCCTTCTTCTCACGATCCTTGGCGGAGCAGTCATCACCACCTCTCTCTTCGGCAGGCGCTCCTGGTGCAAGCACATCTGTCCGCTTGGGAGAGTGGTCGGTCATTTTGCCGCCCTTTCCCTGGTGGAGTTGGGAAGCAACAGCAATGTTTGTTCGAGTCAGTGCACTACACAGGATTGTGTGAAAGACAAGAACTGCCCCATGGGCATCCATCCGTCAGCCGCTAAGGCAACCAAAGACTGTGTCCTCTGCCTCTCCTGCCTCAAGAGCTGCACCCATAAATCCGTACGTATCGATGCGCGTCTTCCCTGGCAGGAAATGATGGCGAGAGAAAGATGGGAAGTGCCGGGCGCCATGTTCACAATCCTGATCGTCGGCTCTGTTCTTGCAGTAAAGCTGCCTTCCTTGATACCTCTCGACAGGTACGCGACGGAATATCCCGTCTTCTTCCAGGGGGCGGGAACGTTTATCAGGGACGCCATGCTTCCCTGCCTTATTCTCACATTGTTCACAGCGCTGGCTTTAGTGGCCTCGGGATTTCCAAAAGACAAAGAATGGCGGGAGCATTTTGTTCACGTCGGGCACGTCTACCTGTTTCTCGCCTTTGCAGGATTTCTGAACATCTATTTCCATGAGTTCGTTTACAACGGGCACAACCTGCTTCCGTGGCTGATTGATATGGCAGGACTTGGCAGCGTCATCCCCGCTGACGCAGTTACGCCGAACCTGGGAACGCTGAAGGCGCTTATTCCTTTGATCATCTTGTCAGGCGCTATCCTTTCTCTTTTCATGTTGAAGTCCATAGCCGCCAAATATTCACTGCCTAAAATAATCTACAGAGGGCACCTGGTGATTCTGTCTCTCACGTCACTGATATTTCTATTTGTCTTTTAGGGAACTGCAATCGAAGCGTCTGCACTGACTCAATCTTCAGGGGCGCACCTTCCTTCGTGATCTTACCCTTTTTCAGCGATGAAGCCGGCCCTACGGTAAAAAAAGATCAGAACCAGGGCCATGAGCCCATCGCCCACGGCCGCGGCGAATATGATGGGCGGCCACGCAGCGAGGTGTGCGTGGGATACAAGAAACAGAAAGGCTAGGGCCTTTGTGGCTATTATGACCTTAACGAAGTAATAGTACCTCTTCATGTCCTTAAGGATGGCAAGATTAAAGAGGCCGAGACAGAAAAGGAATAGCCCCGCCTGCCGGACATAGAAAAAATTCTCGATGTTTGCCGAGAAAAACAACCGGTAGAACAGTTCCGTAAAAAAGAAAATGAAAATCCCAAGGAACAAACTGTGCAACCCTATAAGCAAGACAAGGACAGAGAGATGCTGCACCTTTCTCGGTGCGGAGGATATTTCTTTAAAGATATTTCCTATCATCTCGAATATCACTATGCTCTACCTCCTGGTTAAATTCAACCGTTGATCTTACTTCTATTCAAAGCCGCACCAGTTAGTGATATTATCCACGAGTTCTCGAGTACTCTCCAATTTGTTTGCCGGAAAATCCCAATCGGGAAAGCCGACAGCGATGGAGGCCAATACTCGTTTGCTTTCTGGTATGCCCGCATATTTCCTCAGCACCTCCGGGTACATGACACCCTGGTACTCGATGCAGGTACCCAGGCCATAGTTTAATGCAGTCAGGCAAATGGTTTGCATAACAGCACCAATATCCATTAGAGGTCCCATTTCCGATAATAATCGATCTACAGATATAATAATGGCTACGGGTGCATCGAAGAAACGAAAGCCCCTTTCTAGCCACTGCATTCTCTTTTCCATGTCATCTCTTGGAATCTCCATCAGTTGAAACAGTTGTTTGGTAAGTTCCACTCGTCGCTTCTGATAAACGGTGTCGGGGTTTGATATCGCAAAGCTAATTTCCGGATTGGGTGGTGTCCCAGACTTAAGATGTTCAACATTAGCCTGCTTGACTTTTTCTAAAATCTCTCCGGCAAGAACAAAGAACTCCCACGGTTGGGTATTTGTCCCTGAGGGAGCACGGGTAGCAATTTCCAAAATTTCCTTGACGATCTCTTTCTTAATGGGATCCGGCTTAAAGGCTCTAATGCTTTTTCTTGCCCTTATGGCTTCTACAATTTCCATTTGCTATTCCTTTCACAAAATTGTTCAAGATAATGTCGACATAGCCTTCTGCGTTCGCTCCACCCAGCCATCGGCGCCGCATTCCCGGAAGAGGTCGATGGCCTTGGTAAGCTGTTCCTTCGCCCCTTGAATGTCACCCTTCTTTTTGAACCAGTCGGCATATAGGGCATGATCCGTCGCTAAATGCCATCTCAATTCGTTTTTCGTGTCTGCTTCAATGGCCTTCTGAAACCAGACCTCTGCATCAGAGAGGTGATCATCATCCATATTCAACAGGATATCTCCTATATTTCTGGCCGTCCAGCCTTCACAAAACGTGAGTTTATTGTTTTGATAGCGTGCAAATAATTCACTTAATTCAATATCCTGATCATGCCTTAATACTTTCGCTCTCATCAGGCATGATTGAAAAAGGTTAATCATGGAAGGCAAAAAACTGACGTCTTCCACGATTGAAATTATTCTTTTATAACAATTCACCGCATCGTCATATTCTCTCAAATCAGTATGCATAAATCCCAGGTATGCGTAAGCCCATGCAATCCAACCAATGGGTGCCGATTTTTCATATGAAGAAGTAAATTCTAAAAGATGGGTTTTTGCATCGTCAAATAATCCTTTGTGATAACAAGACACACCATAACAGGAGTAAGACATCCCTTTGAGATAGGCATCACCTGTTTCTTTGGCCAGCGTCAATGATTCCTCAGCAAATTGATGAGCAGGATTCATCTTTCCCTCAACCTGATAGCACGTAGAAATATAGTTTTTTGAAGATGCTACCCCCATTTGATGGTTTGCCGACTGCATGAAATCGAGACATTGTTTAAGACGTTTGTGGGCGTCCTTAAATTCCGAAATCATAGGGAGGAAAGTACCTGATACTAAGAGTGCAGCCCACCATGAAAGATAGTCCGCAACCTCTTCTGCAATGGTCGTTGCCTTGTCAATAAATAAAAGTCCTTTGTGGGCGTCCTCTTCAACCCAAAGATAGTAGGCCCCGATTGCCGTGTATATTGCAGGAAGCTTTTTTCGATAATTTAACGTCAAAGCCAGATCAAGAATCGGTTCCACAGCCTCTTTTGCATGAGAATGAAAATTAATACTCAAGTAATAATTCGCAAGCGTTGTCCTGGCATCAATAATTCTTTTCTGGTTGGCTTCCGTCTGGGGCAGCTTTTCCCAGCCGTTCATGCTCTTCTTCGCATACTCAATGGCATCTCTGAACGATCCCGCTTTCTGATATCTCCTCGCTTCGAGCCTCGCATACTCTGCACCTTTTTCGTAATTCTCACTGGCAATACAATGATCGGCCAGAACACCATAATGGTAACAGATATCTTCTTTGTAGATTTCTTCCATGGTTTGGGCGATCTTTTCGTGAATCTGTTTTTTCTTTTTGGTCAGTATGGAATCGTATACCACCTCTCTTGTGAGGGCATGTTTAAAGATGTAGGCAGAATCCGGATAGATGCCTCTTTCAAAAAGGAGTTCGGAATCCTTTAATTTAGAGAGATGGGAAAGAAGTTCCTTTTCCGGAAGGCCTGTTACCCTCTGGATCAGATCGTAGGTGAACTCCCTCTCGATGACAGAACCGGTTCTCAGAACTTCTCTTGCTCCTTCGGGAAGGTTGTCAACCCTTGCCATGATAACATCCTGGATCGTGGAAGGTATAGTGAGCTTTTGGATGTCCTTTGACAACTGATATGCGTTGTCCTTTCTCTCGATGACCTTGAGGTCTTTCAGGGATTTTATGAACTCCTCAAGGAAGAAGGGGATACCCTCTGTCTTTTGCAGGATCAGGTCTTCCAGTTCTCTGTCAATGTTCGGGGTGCCAAGCATGTAGGTTGCCATGGCGAGGGATTCACGGTTGGAGAGTTTGTTCAGTGTTACCTGGCTATGATAGCTGCGGCTGCCCCAGGTATGGATAAACTCAGGCCTGTAGGTGAAGATGAGGAATACCTTCGCTGCTGAGATGCTCTCCAGTAGATCCTTGAAGGCATCCTCGGAGCTCCTATCCATCCAGTGAAGATCTTCTACTGCCATGATGAGAGGCCTGATATCCGATCCCTTGAGAACAATCCTCTTGAGGGCTTCTAATGTTCTGTCCTTTCTGGCCTCGGGGCTCATGGGAATCTTGTCAATGTCGCTCTCTTTCACAGAAAGGAGCTCTAATAGATAGGGGAGTGTAGTTCCTTCATCTACACGGATAGCTTTTAAGAATCTCGTGACCTTTTCTCTTATGTCCTGATCAGTATCGTTATCCTGAATATCGAAGTTGGCCTTGAGGACATCGACTACAGGGTGGTAGGCCACATTGCGGCTGTAGGATAAGCAGCGTCCTTCAAGGAAGGTGACATATTCATTGGTCACGGCTTTTCGGAATTCATAGAGGAGTCTTGATTTGCCGATACCCGCATCGGATATGATGGAGATGGCCTGGCCTCTCCCTTCCTTGGATCGTTCAAAGCCATCTAACAGGAGTTCCAGTTCTCTTTCCCTTCCCACAAAGGGCGTCAGGCCTCTTTCCGCACTGACATCGAATCTGGTTCTTCTGCTGCTGGGGGCGATGACCTGGTAGACTTTAAGGGGCATCTCCTTTCCCTTGATATCTTTTTCACCCAAAGCCTCAAAGCGGAACAGGCCTTCGGTGAGCTTGAAGGTATCATCAGATACATAGGTGGTTCCGGGTTCGGCTAAACTTTCCATCCGGGCAGCAAGGTTAACCGTATCCCCAACGGCCTTGAACTCTACTCTCAGGTCGTTTCCAAGGGTGCCTACAACAACGGGGCCGGTATGGATACCTACTCTCATCTTGAGGGGTGGAATATCTCCCTTTTCCTGCCTTACTTTCTCATTGAACCTTGTCATCTCCCGATGGATGGCCATTGCAGAACGGATGGCTCTCTGTGGAGCATCTTCCAGGGCTATGGGGGCTCCAAATAAGGCCATGACCCCGTCACCGGTCATCTCGTTGACAGTCCCTTCATAGTCGTGCACTTTTTTGATGAGGATCTCGTAGACCTGATCCATCATGCCGTACACTTCTTCAGGACCGAGTTTATCAGCTAAGGGAGTAACGCCCTTCATGTCGCAGAACATGACGGTTACTTGTTTCCGTTCCCCTTCGATCTTGTCACGCTGGGAAAGAATCTTCTCTGTGATGCCGGAGGGTAGGTATTTCTGGATCTTCTCAATCTTCTCGTCGAAGGAAAGTTCTTTACGGGTGAGTTCGGAGGGAAGTGTCAGGTTGTGGCCGCAGTCATCGCAGAACTTACTGCCTGGTGGATTCTTGCTTCCACAATTACGACAAGCAGCCTCTAATTTGGTGCCACATTCTTTGCAGAACTTAGCCCCTTCTCTGTTTTCAAACTGGCATTTCGTACATTTCATCTCTTATAGTCCTCGTTGCCCCGTCATTAATTCTTTTCAGGCGGCAGAGTAAATTTCCGCCGGAAGAGAAACACGCGTTCAAATAAAACCTATGCATTGAGGCCGCTTGACAGCACCATCGCTCAGGCAAGGACCTATTCAAGAAACGCCTTTATCACGTCAAGCAACTCTGCTGGACTGACGATTTTAAGCGGCAAGCGGTTGTCGCCGGCAATCTTGGCGAAATCCTTCTTATCGCCGGTAACGAGGAAATCCGCGCCAAAGTTCATGGCTGAAACCAGTACTGGCAAATCTTTTTTGTCAATCATGCCTCGATATCTCTTCAAATCTTTTTCCTTTGGCAACGGTGTTACTTTAAGATGAATTTTAGGAAAGTATTCCCGATAAATTTCCATGATTTCAGGAAGCTTCTTCGCGATATTGCGCTCGATCTCAATCAGATTATATCGACCGGTTGCAGCGGTGATGAAAGGAAGTCGGAGAGACAAGAGGTCGAGGATGATACGCGGAGCGCCCCTATCCGACAGGAAACCGGAAATAATCACATTCGAATCGAGAAAGATTTTAACCGTCTTTCTTGCCATAAACGTCTTTATAAAGGGTGCTTCTCTCCTCTTTCAGACCGGCCAGCAGTTCTTCGACGGAACAGTTGGACTGTTTTAGAATTCTGCGGATCTGTCTTCTCGCCTCGTCAAGTTCAAGCCTTCTGGGGGTAATGATGACAGAATCACCAACGGGAATGATGGAAACGGCCTGCCCTTCTTCAAGGTGGATCACATCCCTGATTTTTTTTGGGATCGTCAACTGCCCCCGGGATTTGATTTCTGCGCTGATTGCCTTCATAGGATATTTTCATTCCTCCATTCATAAATTCTGAATTCAGTATATACGAAATCAGAAAAAAAACAAGCCTAAATCACCACCCCTAAAAATACCCCCTATAGGGAAGCCAGCTCTTCTTTCGCCTGTTTTCAGGAAGACATCCGCCTCATATTTCCCACAAAACTTTCTCGTTTCGGGATTCTCGGCCTGATATTTGTTACACTTCACCATTCCACCTCGCCCTTATTGACTGCCTTCAAGAATTCAATAAAAAGGATCACAAAGATCAAGTCAACGACACCGCACAACGCAAACAGAAGATGAAAGTTGCCAATGAGGTAATGATACACCAGCACAAGAAAAGCAAGCGTCTTGGCAATAATACCCAGCCTGACGATGTCATGATTCTTATGAATGTTTTTTGAAACCCAGTAATAACCAACGCCTAATGCAAACACCAGAACCATGGCTAATTGCATGACACCTGGATAGTTCAGCGGTTGCATGTTGAGCCAGGCAAGAATGGGGGCGCTCCAGAAGAAGAACAATACGCCTGCTCCCCAGTTCCAGAATGCACCAATCAGGAAGAGCCATTTGTAGTATACTTTTCGTTCCATAGTCCTTCTCCTTTCAATGAAGAACTTCTCTACCTTGCTTCATCCCAAAGCTGCTAATGATTCCTTTGCCTGTTTCAGGTAAACATCGGCCTCACACTTTTCAAAGGCATCGATTGCGTGGGACAGGCTTTCACGGGCTTTCTCCGTATTTCCTTTAAACTTATGCAATCTACCTAACTCAAGGTACGCTTGCCCGAGATAACTTTTAGCACCAATTTCTTGTGCCGTCTTGACTGCTATAGTGAGATACTTCTCTGCCTTCTTTTGGGCAAAAGGTAAGGTCATTATTAAAAAGCCGATATTTTTCATCAGGAAGGAGAAATCCCTCTTCTCTCCTCCTCCCTGTGCGATCTTTGCGTAGACTCTTCCTATCAAATATGATCCCAAGGCATAACGCATTAGACTTTTACGTTCGAGAAGTTCCCGGTTTGCATTTTCATAAAGACTTAGTCCCTGTTTGAGATCTCCTTGGGCGATCAAAGCCGCTCCCTTCATCGCTTGAGCAGGTGCACCGGCATATTCGTAACCAAACTTCTCACTATGCTCGATGACCTCCTCAAGAGTGCTTTGGGCCTCCTTTAACTGTCCAGTGGAGAGATAACAAATGCCGAGCAGTGCTTTTTGTGCATTGGAAATGACAGGATCGGGTGCAACTTGGATGCCCTTCTTTAAATATTCAATTGCTGACAAGTTGTCACCCGCTGACAAACTGCTCATTCCCATAACCGTGTAATAACGTGATATGCAACGAAGGTCGGAATATTTCCTGCCGTAATCTAAAAGGGCCTGTCCAAGTTCAGCAGTCTTTTTAATATCGCCTCTGAACCCACGGGCAATAGCATAACCAAAAAGAATCGTTCCGAACAGCTCTTGGTCAGATTCAAAATCATTTGCTGCCTCTCGTGCCCTTTCCCCGAAGATTATCGCTTCATCGAGGAGACCAATATCTGCACAGGTAGCGGCAAGCCATGCACAGCAGTAAACGATGGCCTTAATATCCCCTATTTCCTCTGCGACTTGAAGGGCCTTACGCAGATACTGATAACCATCAACAGGCATACCTCTTCTTGTAAGGGCGATGCCAGACCAGCCATAAAACATTACAAGCTGTTCTTTATTGCTATGAGACTCCATCAAGGTTTCATGTGTCTTGAGGAGATTGAAGAGCCCCATGTAGTTGGCACGAGAGTGATAAGCATAGCCCCACTTGATGATGAGATCGATCAGGAGCTTCTCATCCTCTGCTGTTCGCTCAGGCTTATCTAATAAAAGATCGTAGGCCTCTTTGAAGTAGAGATGAGCTTCATCGAGGGCATATCTTCTGATGCTCTTTTCACCTGCTTTTGTAAGGTAGTCCACGGCTTTCAGGAGGGATTGTCCCCGCTTGTAGTGATAGGCAAGACTCTCATAAAACTCGGGGAGCCGGTCATGGAATAATTGCTCCATTACGAGACCAATCCGTTCGTGCAAGGCCTGACGCTCCTTCTTAAGAAGGCCGTTATAGACGACTTCTTGGGTGAGGGCATGTTTGAAGATATATTCCAGATCAGGTTGAATGGATCTTGTTCTGATGAGATCGAGCCGCTCCAGTCCCATCAATCTCCTGTCAATCTGGTCCTTGAGTTCGGTAATCCGCTTGAGGATATCATAGAGAAAAGCTCTGCCAATGACAGAAGCCTCCTGAAGAATCCGCTTCGTCTCTGTCTCCAATCTGTCAAGTCTGGCACTGATGACCCCCTGCACCGTGGAGGGGATATTCGCTTCTATGAGCGGTTTCGTTAATTTCCATTGGCCATCTTCTGTGACAAGTATTGCCGTTTCGAGGAGAGAGTTGATCACCTCCTCAAGGTAGAAGGGATTGCCTTCAACTCTGTCTCTGATAAACTTCCTCAATTCTCCGGGTGCTGCATCTGTTTTGAGAAGTGACTCCACCATGCTCTGGGCATCCGAGGGAGAAAGATCATGGAGCCGGATTTCCTGATAGGATTTTATTGTTTCCGCCTGGTTACTGGTGAAGAGATTGAACGTTGGACGGTAGATGCAGAGAAAGACGGCAGGATATCGGAAGTCGGACAAGATGTTTCTCAAAAGCTCTACGGATGAGGGATCAGCCCAATGCAAATCCTCAATGCAGATGATCGTGGGGGCTCTGTGAGTGAGGGCTGAGAGGATCAACTGGACGGCCTCATGAAGTTTCGCTTTCCAATACTCGGGGCTGGCATTATCTGTCTCGGGATATTTAAGAGCGTAAAGGCTTCCCAGATACGGGATTAGATCTTTCCTGTCACTAATGAGAAATCCCGCCCCGGTCTCTACCTTCTTCTTTACCTGTTCAGGATTGTCTCCTTCCGTGATTTGCCAAGCTCTGCTGAGTAGATCTATCAATGGAAAGTATGGGATGTTCTGGGAGTAAGCGTAAGCATGGCCTTCCCGCCATTCGACGGTATTGAGATCGAGGCTGGCCTTGAACTCTTCGATGAGCCTGCTCTTCCCTGTTCCTGCATCACCTACGATGGAGAAGATGGAACCCTTGCCCTGTTTAAGATTAGTGACGGCCTCCTGCAACTGTGCCATCTCCACTTTACGGCCTATGAGTTCTGCCCTCATACCGGAGAGTCGATGGGTTTTGGTGGGATCGTCCTTGGGAGAAATTACCCTGTAGGTTTTGATAAGTTCAGTCTTGCCCTTTACGGTGGTCGGCTCAAGAGCCTCAAAGTTAAAGTATCCCTCCGCCCGATGATAGGTATCAGGACTAATGACAACCTCGCCTGGTTTGGCAAGGCCCGAGAGTCTTGCAGCGGTGTTGATCGTATCTCCCAACACTCCATGAGTTCCCTTTTCAAGATTAACTTCTCCCGTGACCACAAGACCCGTGCAGATGCCCGTGTGCATGCAGAGAGCTTTTCCGATTCTCTTTTCAAACTGGGAGCTGAGAGAAGAAACAACATCGTGAATCTCTCTGGAGGCCTTGATAGCTCTGACGGGATCATCCTCATGGGCGGTGGGAACTCCAAAGAGAGCCATGACAGCATCGCCGATGAACTTCTCGATGAAGCCTCCATACTTGGCAACTACCTTCGATATTTCCCCGAAGATCTGCCCCATGATCTCCTTTGTTTCTTCCGGGTCGAGCTTTTCAGTCATGGCGGTATAGCCAGACATGTCGGAGAATAAAACTGTCACATGCTTCCGGGCACTGTCGGATGGGGGGAGGGGTTGTGCTTTTGGAAGAGGCTCGTCTAATTTATGGCCACAATCATCACAGAATCTGGCCTGAAGAGGCAGAGGCTTGAAACATTGGGGGCACTTTGATTCGAGATTATTCCCACACTGAAGACAGAACTTAGCCCCTCCTCTATTTTCAAACTGGCACTTCGGGCACTTCATAGCGATCCTCCATCAAGAGGTCTGTCCCGTTACACGTCTGAAAAAAGCCTATCTATATGTGAAACAATAAAGAAACGAATCTGCGAGATAGTTAGAGACTAATATCTTTTGAGGTTTATAGATGCCTCTAAGAATACTTTTTTGTTAACAGGAAGGAGCATACTATCGGAGGCAAGATAGAGGACAATTTAATGAAAATCAAGGAGAAAATGAAGTGAAGGTGCTTCAAATATCCACACTTATTTCTTTTTGATAGACTGGATGAATGTGGGGAAGAATAACCGTATCGTCTTCCATCATCAACCGGTAGGCGTCTTTGACGTTTTCTTCAAGTTCCTCCAATGTCTCGCCTTGGCTGAAAACACCCGGCACCTCCTTGAGTCTGCCGACATACCAGTCGTCATCCTTCCAGTATTCGAGTGTAAATTGTCTCATCTTGCACCTCTCTTCTTCATTAGATATCGTATTAACACAATTACGGCCGGTTTTCCAAAAACATAATCAGAGCAAAAAACCCTACACCCGTCATTCCCCGGCCTGACCGGGGAATCCGGGGTTTCCTGTAATCACCGGATTCCCCCGTATCAAGTACGGGGCAGGCTCTTCGTCGCACTTCGCTTGCACGGAATGACACATGAATAATTTTTCCCAAAAGATAAAAAGGCAACAATCAAAAATCTAAGGTATTCTCCCGGTGAAATACGATTTGAGCCGATTCTTGAGAAACAATTGGCGAGTTTAATTGACCGGGTGATAAGAGCCGAGATGCGACAAATCGTTACATTGCAAAACGTGGAAGGGCATTGTATAGTTTCAAACAATTGACCCCAATCTCCTGGATGACTATGAATTCCGCTGGCAACTGGCAAATTGAACATAACTGCCCTCAGTGTGCAGCCCCAGTGACTCTCGATGAGACGGATCGCCTCCTCTTATGCACCTATTGCCGGACGAAACTATACCTCTCTACGGACAACCACTTTACGTACTTCATACCGCCGCCGAATCCGGCTCCCCGGGAAACGATCTATGTCCCTTACTGGCGTATGAAAGGGCTCTCTTATTCCATGCAGGAAAGCGGACTGTCTCAGCGCTTTGTTGACACCAATATTCTGGCTCTAAAATCATGGGGTATCCCTCCATCGTTAGGTCTCAGGCCGCAGGTATTAAAACTGAAATTTGTATCTCCGGAAATCGAAGGCCGGTTCATTGATCCAGAGCTGCCTGTTCAAGATGTCCTGAAGTACGCTGCCGTATCCATCCCGCAAGTATTTGAAAAGCAATTCGGCATTGCAGAGCCGCCCACTTCTTCCATCTTTCACAACATCTTTGTCGGAGATACGACCAGCTTGATTTATTCCCCCATGTACCTGGAAAACAATAACCTGTGCGACGCTCTTCTCAAGCGACCCGTGTGCACCTTAAAGACAGAAGGCATGGAGGGCATGCTCGCTTCAAGCAAGCCGCAGAGCTGGCACATAGCATTCATATCCACTCTGTGCCCGCAGTGCGGATGGGATCTCCAGGGTGAGAAAGAGGCCCTGATTCTCATATGCAAAAATTGCAACTCTGCCTGGGGATGCGAGGGCAAGGAATTTAAAAAGGTGGATTTTGCGGTAATGGAAGGTACGGGTGCAATATCACAGTATCTGCCATTCTGGAGAATAAAAGCCCGGATAGAAGGCATCAAACTCGATACCTATGCAGACCTCATCCGCATAGGAAATCTCCCGAAGGCAATTACTCCGGCCTTCGAGCAGACGCCCCTCTATTTCTGGAGTCCTGCGTTCAAAATTAATCCTGCCATGTTTCTCAGGTGGGCGCGGCAGATGACGGTTTCTCAGCCGGCAGAAAAAACAGGCGACTCGCTCCCGGATGTGCCCCTCTACCCTATCACTTTCCCGCTCAGCGAAGTGCCAGGAAGCATCACAATCACCATAGCCGATATCGTTACGGATAAGCGGAGGGTGTTTCCTCTCCTTCCCCAAATTCGCATTACCCTGGATGAATGCCTCCTGGTTTATCATCCTTTCATTGAGCGCCACAATGAGCTCGTCCACGCGAATATGCACTTTAGCTTTGATAAGAAATCCCTTGCCTTCGGCACCGGTCTTTAGAATCAGCGATCCCTGATTTGAAGCTCTCCGCAGCTTGCTGCGGAGAATCTTCGATTCTTAAGGAACAGTATCGTTCGTCATTCGCTCGCATTCCCCGCAGCAAGCTGCGGGGAATGCGCTCGCTACCGAATTCAAGCGCTGCCCTGCGGCTTGAAGCGTAAGAGGGCGTCCTTCAGGCTTTGCTCATCCAGTGTCCTTTCCTTTTTTCATCAAGATCACACTGTCTTTAATGATTTTGATCATCCGATGCGTCATGGTAGAAACGTCGCATAAAAAAGACGAGGGGCACAGTCAAGACCAGCATGACTGACAAGAGATAGAAGACATCGTTAAAAGACATCATGGCCGCTTCCCTGATGACCTGATCGTATATCGCGGCAAGCCCTCCCTGCCCGGAAATGGCCGGTTCCATGCCTCTCTGTTGCAGGGCCTGCGAGGCCCGACTGCTGCCCATGGCATATGTCATATCAAATGGAGTAAGATGGTCGATAAGACGGGCCTGATGGAATTGGGCCCTCCGTGTCAGGATCGTTGTGGAAATAGCAACACCGAAGCTCCCCCCGATATTTCTCACCAGATTAAAGATTGATGTGGCATTTCCCATTTCCTCTTTTTTCATGCGGGAAAGGGTAAGAGTGGTAAGCGGGATTATTATTAACCCCACGCCAATACCCATGATAATCCTTGGCCACACAATTGTGTTGAAGTCTGCCAGCCTGTTGAACATGGACATGAGATATGTCGAGTAGGCAGTCACAACGATACCGGCGATAACAATACCCTTCGAATTTATCCTGGTTATAAGCAGTCCGACAATGGGCATGGCCACAAGGGTTGCAACTCCTCCGGGCGCCAGCACCGCACCGGCGAGGGTCGCCGTATAACCCATCAGACTCTGCAAATACATCGGCAGAAGGACAATGCTGCCAAAGAGATTAACAAAAACGAAAAATATGATGATATTTCCGAGACTGAAGGAAAAGTTCTTCAATATCCTCAGATCCACAACGGGTTGCTTGACAAATAGTTCCACGATTACAAAAATGACGAGCGATATTACGGATGCAACGCAGAGCCAGGTTATGAAGTCTGAAGAAAACCAGTCCTCCCTCTGCCCCTGATCCAGCATGATCTGTAGGCAGCCAATGCCGACGCTGAGAAATGCGAGGCCCCAGTAATCGATCTTCATCTTTATGCCCCGTATGTACGAGGGGTCCACAATAAAGAGCATGGACATCAGTATAGAGATGATGCCCGCTGGGATATTTATGAAGAAGATCCAGTTCCAGGACCAGTTGTCGGTGATCCATCCTCCCAGGAAGGGCCCGATGATCGGCCCGAACATGATCCCTACCCCGAAAATGGCCATTGCCGTACCATGCTGCGACGGCGGAAAAGTCTCCAGAAGTATGGACTGGGATATGGGTTGAAGGGCACCGCCGGAAAGACCCTGGAGAATCCGGAAAACCACGAGGCTTTGTATGCTCCAGGCGAGACCGCACAGCAGCGAACTCAATGTAAAAAGCGTGACGGAAAGGATGAGAAGGCGTTTCCTGCCTAAGAGCCTGCTGAGCCAACCGGTTATGGGGATAACAATGGCGTTGGCCGCAAGATAAGATGTGATAGACCACGTGGATTCATCGATGCCGGCGGAAAGGCTGCCGCGAATGTGATCCAGAGAAACATTGACAACCGACGTATCCATAATAACCATGAGCGTGGGAAGCATCACGGTTAGGGCAACCATCCACTTGTTTACATGTGAATCCACCAGGAAGCTATTCCTTCGTGATGATCGTAGGTACGACAGACATGCCGACCCTGAGAATATGGTTGGGATCCGCCCCTTCGTTGAGGACAATCTTTATCGGCACCCGCTGAACAACTTTCACATAATTCCCTGTTGCATTCTCAGGCGGAAACAAGGAAAAAATAGAGCCGGTTCCAGCCATGATGCTCTGCACCGTGCCCTCAAAATCACGGTCAGGATACGTATCTACTCTGATCTTCGCCTTTTGACCGGGCTTCACATTCTCGATCTGCGTTTCCTTGTAATTTGCAATTACCCAGATATCATTGAGGGGAACAACAGCCATCAGCGGTTGTCCTGACTGTATCTGGTTGCCGGTTTCCACGGACTTCCTTGTGATGTATCCATCCGAAGGCGCATAAATTTTTGTATAACTCTTCTTCAAATCTTCCGCTTTACGGGTCTCTTCCCTCTGTTTCACCACAGAATTTTGGGATTTAAAAGCCGACTCCGTCTGCTGTATGATGGCCTTCTGTGTTTCCAGGGCAGCCTCAATCTGTTTTAGCTGCTCTCTCGATGCTTCAACCTGCGCTGTAGCAACGTCAAAATTCGTCTTCGCCTTTTCCAGCCGTTCCTCCGGCACAACCTCTTTCGCGCGAAGCACTTGAGCCCGCTTGAAATCCAGCTCCGCCTGCTTGAGATTTGCCTCCTGGAGCTTCAGATTTGCCCGCGCTGACTTCACGCTGAATTGCAATTCCAACAACTGCTTCTTTGTCACGTCCACCTTCGTTGAAATCTCTTCGCGTTTTGCATGCTCCGCATTCCGCGCCGATTCAGCCTCTCTAACCCTGACATCATAGTCTCTGTCGTCGATCTCAAGTAGGACATCATCCTTCTTTACAAACTGATTGTCTTCAGCATAGACGGCTCTCACCGTACCGGGAACCTTCGATGCGATGACATGAATCCTGCCCGTAACAAAGGCGTCATCTGTGGTAACATACTTCTTTCTGTACTCGCGGTAATAAAAAACGCCTGCCACACAGGCTATCAGAAGAGCAAAAACCAAAAAAAGTGCAAATCTCTTTTTATTATTGTTCATCATTTCGCGGGCTGTGCTCATTTATTTAACCTCACAAAAAAACACATTGAGCATCTGCATTTCGCCTTCTCAAGAAATAAGCTGCCCAATTATTCAGGCTATTATAGCTTCTAATGATCCATTTTGGCAATGCGAACCATAAAATAAGTAGCTCAAACTTAGTCTCTTCAAGAAGATTAAGTCTTTCCATAGAGGCAAAAAAAAAGGCCAGCCTAACCGACTAACCTCCTTCTACCTGTCGCTTGCGTCATACAACAAAAGACATTTCTCTCCCCGATATTTTACGGGGAGTGGAAATAGTACCATGGACCTCCTTTGCTGATGGGGTCTCTATAGCACATCTTCATCAGTCCCTTATTTGTTCTTATGCCTGTTAGACTTCAAACGCTTCTTGTATTTATGTTTACTTATTTTCTTCTTTCTTTTCTTTACGACACTTCCCATTATTTACCTCAAATATATCTGATGAATTACCCTGTTTGCGCAAACTGAGACGCTCTATCAGGGCCCGCTTTCTCCAAAGCAGGCGCATCATATATGATTGAATTGCTTCTGTCAATGCAGATAAATAATTTCTTTTTTCCCGCAATCGAAGACAAAAAAGGACAGTGCAGGCAACCCTTAACCGAAGATTACGAAACTCACCGTTCTTGTTGACTCATTCAATACCAAATCAAACTGCCGTCAATATTGGTTTTTACCCCGCATTCTTTATGATATAATTTAAGACCTTTGCAAAATTGTATAAAACCAGCATTTATGTCATTCTGGCGAAAGCCGGAATCCAGTATTATCAAGTATTTCCTAGATTCCGGGTCAAGCCCGGAATGATGAATAGAGGAGTTATGCAAAGGTTTTAATTTGGTATTGCATACACATTAAATTATCAGTACTAAAAGCGCCGACATAGTCTGTTGCAGGCCATCCAAGGTTTCGTCATTTTTTTGCGAGGAGAAGAGAGAGGGGCATCACAACGCAAAACCGCAAACGTTAGTTGGACACTCGGACAGCTATAAAAACAAAAAGGGGGAAAAGTCATGGGAAACAGGACCAAACGAATTTTCATCAGCGATATTCACATGGGAGACGACAAGAGCATGAGTACTCCGAATCCTTACGGCTGGTTCAAGTACAATATATCTGTGCTGGCACAATTTCTGGATGATCAGCTAAATGCTCCCGACGTGAAGGAGGTGGTAATACTGGGGGATCTCTTCGATATGTGGGTCCAGCCCGTCAATTACGATCCCCTCACATCGTTCGCGAATATCTGCTCCAACCCCGCCAACAAAAAGGTCGTCGACAAACTCAAGGCACTGGCGGCAACTCCCGACATCAAACTTGCCTACGTGCCCGGCAATCATGACATGGGCATGAACGTTGCCGGAATATCGGCAACGAAGCAGTTTATGGAGACAACCTTTCCCGGTATCCGTTTCTTTTGCAACAGCTCAGTGCCGTGGGGGAGCTACACCGTGGGGGCTCTGGCGGCTGAGCACGGGAACCACTACTGCCTTTTCAACGCGCCCGACATGTGGACAGCTAAAGATACCTTTCTTCCGCTCGGATACTTTATTTCCCGTATAGTTGCCTACAAAGTCTCACAGACTGGAACATCGGAAAATTATTATGACATCCTTGTCCAATTTCGCAAGGATTCCATGGAGCAGCCGAATTTTGTCAGGAGCATGTTTGATGCTATTGCCAAAGATGCCGGTTTAAATCCAGGCGATAGCATCGATGTTAACGGGGTTCCCGGCTATCCGGCTGCGATTACCGTGGACACGGTTGGGAAGCGCTTCAGCAATCTCACCCAGAACTGGACAAATACGCCGGGAAACATCAATCTTGCGGCGGCCACGGTCGGCGATCTTGAGAATCTCTCGTGCGCGGCGTCCCTGGCCTATTTCGATCATTTTGGTTCCAACACAAACATTGTCATCTTCGGGCACACGCATATCCCTATCTTGGACCCGCGCGAGTTGGACCCCCGGGCGGACCCTGCTGCCCATGCAAGCAATGACCCTTGGAACTACATCTATGCCAACTGCGGCACATGGGTAGATGGGAGTAAGGACGGCTGCACCTATGTGGAGACCGAGGAAGATGCAAATGCCGGACGACATTATGTCCGCCTCAAGTCCTATCCTTCGAAGACCGTATTTAGAGAGGGGTTCGTTAGACTCTGAGGGCAATCCGCTCAAGCCGGAACCAAACATGCTGTGAATAATTTTTCGTCAGAAATTCAATTTTAAGCGCTGTGAGAGGAGTGAGTATGACTAACCCACAAAGACGAGATCCTGCAAAAATTCTCCCGGAGATAACGTGGGATGCTATCGCTCCACCGTACCTCGATTATCGTTATTTCGATGGTGTCGAGCGCTACCCGTTCCGGCACCGTGCAACCGCGTTTGATATGGTAAATGCATGGTGGCTCATCGAAGCATCAACGTTAGCCTATGCTGAGGAAGATTTCGTCCGCCCCCGGTTTCAAAAGACGGGACTCACGGAAGTAAAATTCTTCACGGGAAAGAGTACCCAGTGCTTTGTCGCGAATAACGACGATTTCGCCATAATTGTATTCAGGGGGACTGAAATCCGCAGACACGCGGTGAAACCCGATTTCCGCAATATCATTGCCGATGTCAAGACCGATGCCGACATCATGCTCACGGAGTCGGGCCAGCGCGGGAAGGTTCATCGGGGATTTAAAGACGCACTCGACGAGGTATGGGTGAAAGAAGGTCTCCTCGAATATATCAGTAAAGGTATCCCGAACAGGACTTTATGGTTCACAGGACACAGCCTTGGCGCCGCCCTTGCCACTCTCGCCGCCAACAGATATGGGAAGGCCCAGGGCCTGTATACGTTCGGCTCACCCCTGGTGGGGAATGTCGATTTCGCGGATGACTTCCACATCAGCGCCTACCGGTTCGTCAATAACAACGACATCGTTGCGAGAGTGCCGCCCCCCATACTATATAAGCACGTTGGCGATCTGAGGTATATAGACAGCAGCGGGATCGTTCATGACAACTCAAGCCATTGGGGACGGATAGCAGGCTCAATTCGCGGCGAAGTATCATACATTGCCAATTCACCGGGTCAGATACGGCACGGGTTTGCCCATTTAATCCCGGACAACATCGTTGACCACGTTCCGACCTTGTATGCCACACATATATGGAATAACATCCCATAACCCAAGAGAATGAGTATCCGGGAGTCTTGGCGTATCGGTGAAGACTGGCACGAAATGGTCGGTGACTGCCTCATACGATGCATGATGAACAAACCGCATCGGGCAGGCGACCGTTGCTAAGGTACTACTGTTCACCTATCATGCTTGGCTCCCCAGTAAAGATGAAAATGGACAATGGAAAGAAATGCTTATTTTGTAGTGAAGTCGAGTATTGCTTCCACCTATAACTCAGCAACTTTTCGTTCAGAATTGCGGTGATGATTGCCAGTTGAAATCAGGTCTGTTTAAGTTGATAGCCATTCTCCCTGAATATTCTCAGGCATGCATCTACTGTACTTGTGTCGTAATGGGTTCCGCGATTGTTCTCAATCTCCTCAAGAGCTGCATCAATGCCCAGGGAGGGACGATAGGGACGGTGTGAGCCTATGGCTTCCACGACATCGGAAACGGCCAGTATGCGGGCCTCCATGAGAATGTCATCCCTTTTCAGATTTCTCGGATAACCCGAACCATCCATCCGTTCATGATGCTCCAAAACCATCCTCGCAATGGGCCAGGGAAATTCGATATCCTTCAGGATATCATAGCCGGACTGGGCATGGGTCTTGATGATGCCGAATTCCAAGTCTGTCAATTTTGACGGCTTGCTGAGAATCTCCGCCGGAACGGATATCTTACCGAGGTCATGAATGCCGGCTGCCATCTGGATCGCATCGATCTGATCGGTGGGAAGGTTCATCTCCGTTGCAATAGCACGAGCCAGATCAGCCACCCTCCGTTGATGGCCCGCCGTGTAAGGATCCCTCGTTTCAACCGTCACTGCTATAGCCTGAACGGTGGCACCCAAAGCCTTTTTTATCCGTTCGATACTCTCTTTTTTTGTTGTTATATCTTCATTGAACCCTTCATAATAAAGTACACGGCCTTCTGCATCACGGACGGCTTGCTGGTTTACGGATACCCAGATTATGCTGCCATCTTTCCTGTAAAACTGAGTTTCTACTCCCTTTGCCGGACCCTGTTCTTCTATCATTTTCAATAATGCTTTGCGAACTTCCGGGTTTACATAGAGCTGTGTTGAAATATCTATGATGGTGGTCATGAGATCTTCGGGAGAATCATAACCCAATATGGTTGCCAGTGCCCGATTGGCCGCAAGATACTGGCCTTCATAGGTTGTCTGAAAGATGCCTTCCTGGGCATTTTCAAAAATACTCCGGTATCTTTCCTCGGCATTACGAAGGGATTCCTCCGCCAGCTTGCGTTCGGTGATGTCTATGATGGCTCCTCTTATCCCCGCGGTCTTATTCTCATGAATTTTAGGCGAGGCATAGATGAGTCCGATAAACGTGCTGCCATCTTTCCTAAGAAAGGTAAATTCCTGGCCGGGAATTGATGTACCCTGAATTACCCGCCCCATATTCTCTCCAACTCTCTGCCATTCCTCGGGTGCAAAGAACTGAAGTGCGTTCATACCCTCTTTGTAATCCTCTTGATTATACCTGAAGACTTCGAGGGCAGTGCGATTAAAAGAGATAAAACTGCCTGCTGCATCAATTTCGAAAATTGATATTGGCAGGAAATCGTTCAATTCACGGTATCGCTTTTCACTCTCCCGCAGCGCCTCCTCCGCCTGTTTGCGGTCGGTGTTGTCTCTCGCGATGCCCCGGAAACCGGTCGGTTGCCCATCTCCATTCCTGATGAGTGATATGGAAACTTCTATATCTCTGAGATCGCCGTCCTTCCGGAGAATCTGCCACTCAAGGTTCTTTACCGGTTCGCCGGTTCGGTAGGCCCGGTTGTAGACTTGATAGACCTTGCGGGCATTTTCTTCATCCAAATATTGGCGGTTATTCATCCCCGACAACTCTTCTCTCTCATAGCCCAAGAACTTGCGCATCGACTCGTTGAAAAAGGTAAAGTTTCCCTTGATGTCCACTTCGTAATAGCCCTCTTCCATGTTTTCGATGATAGTCCGGTATTTATCCTCACTCTCCCGCAGCGCCACCTCCGCCTGCTTGCGCTTGGTGATATCGCGGAAGATTCCCAAGAGGTAGTCGCGCCCGTTCAGCGCAATGCGAGCCGCACGAATTTCCACCGGAATCAACGCGCCGCTTTTCGACAAGAGGGTTTCTTCCAGCGCCAGCGCGGCACCCTCCTCCAGGTGACTTTTGAAGGTCGGGGATTGCCCGTCGATACAGCTTTGCGGGGAATGGAGGATAGTCTGCATCTGTCCCACAAGTTCCGTCTCTTCCCGCTCCACCATGCTGCACAGGGCTTGATTGCAGTTCACGAGCGCGCCTGTCCTTGCGTCGGCGAGCGCGATCCCGTCCTGGGCGTTATCGAAGATAGAGCGGTATCGCTCTTGCGCTTCGCGTGTCTGCAAATTCAGCCGTACATTTTCAAGAATGGGGGATACGACGGTAACCAGCATTTTCAAAGTCTTAATCTGTCCCAACGTGAAAGGCCGGTGGGAATGGGTGATATTTATATTCAATACACCGACTAAATTGCTCCCCACGAGCAGCGGAATGGAAACCGCGGCACGTATATCAGCCCTCGGGTTGATCGACGCAAAACGTTCGTCATGAACCTCGCCATTCAGCGTAACGGGCTCGCGATTCTGAGCTACCCATCCCGCAATACCCTGTCCCATCGCTATCCGTTTCCCTATGTGTTCTGCATGCCCGCCGCGTGCTACGGCAATAATAAGCTCTTTGCCATCGGATGTCGGCAGCATAATCGATGCCTCGTCCGCATCGCACTGTTGCATCACAGCGTCGGCCACTTTATTGAGGATCTGGTTCAAATCAGAAGAGAATGCCAATGCCTGTCCAAGTTCATGCATCGCCACAGTGTTCCGCAATTGAATGTTTTCTGTTCTCAGATAACGTACTTCCATGGCGCGCGAGAGCACCGGCAGGAGACCGTTCAATTTGAACGGCTTCATGATGTAATCAAGTGCGCCGACCTTCATGGCCTCCACCGCCGTCTGCACCGTTCCCTGCCCGGTCATGACAATACCGACAATGTCCGGGTCAATCTTAAGCGCGGCTTGAAGCAGTTCAATCCCATTCATTTCCGGCATCATCAGGTCTGTCAGCAACAGATCGAAGTCCTGCTCCTTCAGCTTTGCCAGGGCTTCGGCGCCCGATGTACACCCTACAGTTTCATACCCATGACGGGTTAGAAGCTCACATAAAGCAGTCATCAATTCAGTCTCATCATCGACGATGATCAGGCGGCCCACCTTGTAGTTTGACTTGGTCTGTGTCATCCTTTGCTCCTACCGTTTATCCCGGTTATTGGTTTTTCAAGCTGGCTGCATTCGTTCCATTTGTAACAGGCAAAGAAATGCGCGCTGTTGTTCCCTTGCCGGGAATGCCTTCACTTGTAAGATCGAATGTCCCGTTATGCCCCTTCACGATGCGCCGGCATATTGCCAATCCCAGCCCGGTGCCTTCCCCTTCTGGTTTTGTGCTGTAAAACGGTTCCGCCACTTTCGGCAAAATCTCAGGGGGAATACCCGTGCCCGTATCAGCAACTTCCATGATGACCTGCATAGATTCCGGTAGCGCAGTCACTCGAATCGTAAGCGTCCCACCACAAGGCATAGCATCGCTCGCGTTGGTAAACAGATTTAAGAATAACTGCCTCAATTGCTGGCGGTCCGCATGGATGTGCGGCGCCTCTTTCGCGAACTCCCGCCAGATGACTATGTTACGCTTACGCAGGTGGTAGTAAATAAGCTCCAGAGCCTTCTCTATCTCCTCGCAGATATCCACCGTTGATATCTGAGGCTGGCTGCGACGGCTGAACTGGAGCAGGTTTGCAATCAGAGTCGCCATGCGTTCGACTTCCTGTTCGATGATTTTCAGCTCTCGCCACATCGGACTATCTTGTTGTGTCTTTGTAAGGAGTGATTCGGCCCGCATGCTGACTATGGCCAGCGGGTTGTTCAGTTCATGGGCAATGCTTGCCGACAGTTCGCCCATCGTTGCTAGTTTTGCCGCCTGCCAGAGCTGCTGCGTCATGGCGCGGATATCTTCATTCTTTTCTATCAATTCCGCCGAATATTTTTTCGCGTTTTCTTCCGCCCGCTTCCGCTCGGAAACCTCCTGCGTCAGGGCTGCCGTTCTTTCTTCCACTTTATTTTCGAGTTGTTCATTTAATAGCTTCAGCTCATGGTCCACCCTTATCAACTCCACATTTCTCCGGTAGGCTTCTTCGTATGTAGAGAGGAGAAAATCCAGTATCTGCAGTTTTTCGGCGGTGACAAAGTAGGTTGCTCCCGAAAAATATACCTGGATACCTGTATCGGATTTGGAATTTTGTCGAAGGATAATATTCGACCGTATCTGCTGAATCCGGGATATCAGATTCATGTCATCGTATGGTTTTACGATGAAGCTGTTTGCGCCGCATTCCAAGCCTTTAATAATATCCTTCAGATCTGAAAGGGACGTTAAGAGAATAACAGGAGTCTTGTTAAACTTTTCATCCTCTCTGATTCGTCTGCAGAATTCATAGCCGCCCATTTCGGGCATAATAATATCGCTGATGATGAGAAGCGGCCGGTAGCCGTCATTGAGGACAGCCAAGGCCTCTACACCGTTATTTGCCGCCATCACTTGAAAGCCATTCTCCTCAAGGATGTATTTAAGCTTTTCGGCCTGGACGGGACTATCCTCGACGATAAGAATTTTAGTAAGCTCATCTGCGTCTTTTTCTCTTTCCATAACATCACCTGTTTTTGATTAGGCATGTCATTTCGAAGGAGCGGAGTGACTGAGAAATCTTAAACAAGGATTTCTCCCGGAGTTTACCCTGAGAAAACGAAGGGGTCGAAATGACATACAATGTACTTCTGCAATCCTCCTAATTCCAACGGAGTTAGAAAAACCCGCTTATCTGTTTATAACTTCTTATGTTCGTGCTTTGCCCCCTATGCTCGTCAATAATGACGCGATCTCTTCCGGCGCAAGGATGTACCTTGCCGCATCGAGCTTTACCGCTTCACCCGGCATCCCGAAAATTACAGAACTTTCACTGTCCTGGGCGATGGTGAGGGCGCCTTTTTCTTTCATCAGTTTTAATTCCGCCGCCCCGTCCTTGCCCATGCCGGTAAGTAAAATAGCAATCGCATGACTTCCATATGCGTTTATCACGGATCGGAAGAGGTACGATACGGCAGGTCTGAGATGGTTTTCCGGGGCATCGTTGACCAGCGTGATACTGCCGTTCGCCGCTACTGCCATATGGGCTCCGCCAGGAGCGACATAGGCATTGCCGCCATACGCTATAGTGTTATGCACCGCCACATGCACTGGAATAGCCGAGGTATGATTCAGCCACTCCACAAATCCGGTTATGAACCCCTCTGCCATATGCTGCACAATCAGGATGGGGAGGGAAAAATTCTTCTGCAAATTGGAGAGTATTTTTTGCACAACCGGCGGACCTCCCGTAGAGGCACCTATGGCTACAATCTTGATTTCATCCGGCCTTCTGCCTGTATCGATAGTCTTTCCCGATACCAGTTCTGTTTTCCGTTTGTCAGGCCATCTTTTCACCAGCTTCACTTCCGACATGAGCTTGACCACGCGAATCAGCTCTTTTGCATCTTTTTCATGACTTGGATGACCGATGCCTCTTGGTTTTTGTACGAGTGTGAGGGCGCCCATTTCCGTCGCTTTGAAGGATAAGTTCACCTCCCGCAGGTTGAAGCTGCTCGTTACGATAATGATGGGAATGGGATTCGTTTCCATGATGATGCGGGTCGCCTCAAGGCCGTCTATCTTCGGCATGATGATATCCATGGTGATGACGTCGGGATTTTCATGCTCTATGGCCTTCAGCGCCTCTTCTCCGTTTTGCGCGGTTCCGATTACCTTTATTTCCGGGTCAGAATTGAGCACATACACCAGCAGTTCCCGTGAAACCGGAGAATCATCCACGACGAGCACTTTGATCATAATTCCTCCAAAAGCAGGACATCAGAAGCGGGACACCTCTTGCATCTTGAATCATATCAACCTTCCAACGACCTCCAGCAGGTTGCTCTGATCAAAACTGCTCTTCACAATATAGGCGTTTGCCCCCACGTCGATCCCGCGCCGCCGGTCTTCGCTGGATTCGAGGCCTGTAACGAGAACTACCGGGAGTTCCGAGAGCTTCTTGTCACCCCGGATATTCTTCATAAGATCGAATCCGTCCATTCTTGGCATCTGTATATCGGACACCACGAGGTCGAATTTTTCGGTTCTCAGTAAAGAAATAGCATCCACCCCGTCCACGGCTGTTTTCACGTCATAGCCTGCGGTGTACAGGATATTCTTCAGCAGTGTTCTTGCGGTAATCGAATCTTCAACCACCAGGACGGCTTTCTTCTTTTCCTTGACTTCAACGCGCGGTATACCGGTGGGGACTGCCGCAGCCTTTACGGCGGATTTCATGAGATCGCTGACATTCAGGATCGGCACTACCTTGCCGCTTCCCAGGACGGTCGCACCTGCCACATTACGCACCCGGGAAAGCTGCTTGCCCAGGGGTTTCACCAACACCTCCCGTTCCGCGCGCACCTCGTCGACGAGAAAGGCAATACGCTTTTCGGCTGCGCCCAAAATCGCGATGTGGATAAATAAATCATGGGGCGCGCTTCCGGGCGCAGGGGCTGACAGGCCGGCGATGCCAAGGACATCCCCCATCCTCGTCAACGAAAGCACCTGTCCGTTCATAAGAAAGGTTTCGCGGTTTTCCACCGTTTTGATCTCCTTTTTCTCTGCCCTGATTACCCGTTCCACATTGGTGCTCGGGAGGATAAACTGCTGTTCCCCGACCTGGACGAGAACACCGCGGAATGTGGCCAGGGTGAGCGGGATTACCATTCTGAATGTCGTTCCCCGATCCGTTTTGGTATCTACCGAAATCATGCCGCCAAGCTTTTCCACTTTCTCATGGACAATGGCCAGTCCCAAGCCCCGGCCGGAGATGTCGGTGATGATGGGACTTGTGGTCACACCGGAATGAAACATCAGTCCCATGGCGTCCTGGTCGGAAAGCTTCTCCGCCTCTTCCGGGGCGATAATGCCGCAGTGGACAGCCGCAGACTTTAATTCTCCTGCATCGATGCCGGCGCCGTCATCGGAGACAACGATTTCCAGCTTACCCCCATTCCTGGAGGTAACAGCAAGTTCAATCGTTCCGCGGGTTGATTTTTTCTTTCTCCTCCGTTCTTCAATCTTTTCAATGCCATGGTCGACACAATTTCTTACCAGATGTATCAGGGGCGCTCTCATCTCCTCCAGTATTCTCCTGTCGACCTCGATCTCGTCGCCCGTGATGGTAATCTCCACTTCTTTTCCCATGTCCCGCGAGAGGTCGCGGACAAATTTGGGAAATATGTGACTGACCGAGGAAAACGGCTGCATCAACGCCTTTTTCATCTCTTCCAGCAAATCATCCACCATAGAGCCAAAAGTGCGGTGGTCGTATTCTGCCGACTTCTGAAGCGCTGCTATTTGATTTTCCGTTGCGGCAAGGAAAGGCGCTAATTCCGGCCTTTTTACCTTTTGTATCTCCTTTTTCCACATATCAAAGGAAGATTTAAGTTCCCGCAATTCTGTAACGCGCTGACCGGATGCAATTTTTACGGTTAACAATTCTTCTGCCAGCAGAAGAACGGCGTCGAGTTTACTTGTAGAGATCCTGATGGTATCTACCGACGGTACGGTTAACGCTGCAGGGCTTGAGGGGTGGACCGGCTGCTCGGACACAGGTGCGGAGCGGGAACCCTCTTTAAGTTGTTCTATGGCTTTTTTCTTTCCAGTCGTAGTCTCACTATCCTTGCCGGCCGACTCTTCCGTGATATGTTCCAGGCGTTGAAGGAGTTCCGCGATTGCGGCGTCCACTTTGTCTTCTCCCGCTGCTGCAAGGCTGCCGATTGTATCCACAGCCCGGTGAAGCACATCGAAAATTTGCGCGGATGCGCTGATAGTGCCCGTCTTCATGGCGGAAAATACACTCTCCATGGATTGGCAGAGTGACGCCACATTCATCAGGTTCACGCTGCGGGCGGCGCCCTTCAGGCTGTGCGCCTCCCTGTAGATGATTTCTACAATTTCCTGCTGTTTCCCGGGCGCAGCTTTTTCAAGTTCGATGAGACCGGAAGACATGGCTTTTATATGCTCTTCGGCCTCGACCTTGAAGAGCGAAAGGAGCTTCTTCAGAAACTCTTCTTCCTTCTTGTCCATGATTTTCATCCTCATCCCGGATTTACGGATAGTTTTTAGTTTCTAGTTTCTAGTTTTTAGTTTCTAGTGGCAACTTTAAACTTTGAACCTGAAACTTGAAACTTGAAACTTGAAACTTTAAACCCTGTACCTCGCCACCATCTCCTTCAGCTTCTGTCCAAGCTCGTTTAAACCATGGGCGGACTGCTCCACCTGCTTCGTACCGGCTGCGTTCTGCTGGGACGCCTGTCTGATATTTTCCATAGCTAATGCAATCTGATCCATCCCGACCAGTTGCTGCTGGCTGGAGGCCACGATCTGCATGAGGGCATTGGAGGCCTCTGATACACTTTCCGTCAACCTGGCAATGGAATCACCCGACTCCGCCGCCTGCGTCACGGACGCATCCACCGCCTTGCTGACCTGCTCCGTGGTCATCACCGCAGCGGCCGTTGCTTTCTGAATATCGTTCAGAATGGTGCGCACCTGAACGGTGGCCTGCCTTGACTGTTCAGCTAAACTCTTCACTTCCTGGGCCACCACGGCAAATCCCTTCCCCTGTTCCCCGGCCTTCGACGCCTCGATGGCGGCATTCACCGCCAACAGGTTGGACTGCTGGGCCAGGTCGTTTACCGTGGAGATGATCTCCCCGATGACCTGGTTCTGCTCACTCAGCTTCACGATGCTTTCCGCGACGGATTCCATGTGCTGCTTGATCAGATTGATGCCGTTTACCGTTTCTGTTACGGCCGCCTGCCCCTGCTGCGCTACCAGCGCCGCCTGCTGGGTGCTGTCGGAAACACTCTTAGACTTCTCGCTCGAAAGCCGGGCTGTCTGTTTGACCTCTTCCACCGTCGCCGTCGTTTCGCTGACCGACGTAGACGTTTCTGCAGAAACCGACGCCAGTTCGGTTGTCGAAGTAAGAATCTGACTCACGGCCGAAGCCAGGGTATTTGTGGCTTCCGTCACATCACGATTCCCCTCGCGCAGGGCGTTTACCATTTTGCGGAATGTTTGTGCCAGAAGAATACCCAGTACTATGGTAGCAACGGCAATAATGACAAATATAATAATAGATTTTTCAGCCGTCTGTTTCGATTCGGACAGACGGTTCTCGGCGCGGGCTACCTGTTTATCTCCAAGTTCCTTTGAAAAATCGCGAACTTTTTCATAACGTTTAGTCTGGTCTCCAAGCATCAGTTCCCTTGCTTCATCAGCCTTTCCTGCATAGATGAGGGGAAAAGACTTAGTGTCACGGGCTTCCACGTATGCATTGAACATTGAAGTCAACTCATCTAATTCATTGAGACTATCTGGATCGTTCTGCATAAGTTTTCGAATTTTCGGAATCAATGCCTTTATATCCTGGTCAACTTCATTGACCTTTTCATGCCACTTTTTCACTTCCGATTGATCACCGGCATGAAGTAACATTAAGGGAATAATCGCCCGAATTCTGTTCATGTCCGATCTGAATTCCACCAATTCAAGGGCAATTGCAAAATCACCCTGAAAAAGCTTCTCCTGTGATTCCCGGATAGATGTGATGTTCTTATACGCTACCGCAGTCATTACCACGAGAAAGACTAACATCAAGCCAAACCCGAAAAAGATTCTGTTTTGTATCTTAAAGTTAAAAAACCAATTCATGGCTATTCTCCTTTCTCCTGTCGACGACAGCCGGGGCATCTTTGTCCCGGATTAATGACGGGCTTGGAAAATCCCGCCTATCGATTATACCTCCTCATGGACTATCATATTTTTATCAATCAGAAGCTTTGCTGCATCCAGAACGACCAGTTGATCATGTGTGACGCCCTTGAGATACTTCTCACGAATATCTGTCAGCGTGGGAAGTGTTATCTGCAAATGTCTCAGGGGAATTATCTTCACGCCAATGATCTCATCGGCCAGTATGCCGAACTCCATGGACTCATTATGGAGGATGATGACTTTATTGAGATCCGATATGCCCTTTTCGGGAAGCTCGAAGAACTTCCTCATATCAATTATGGAAAGTATCTGCCCCCGGACATTGATAAGACCGAAGACAAATGCCGGCGTACACGGTAGCGGCGTGTATTCTTTCAATGGATACACCTCCCGGATAAAGCATGTCTCGATGCCGTATCGTTCATGGGCAAGGGAGAATCCAAGGATTTCAAGGGTTTCACCCGCTTCCTTTTTCTCCGGTTCCCGCGCCAGCAATCGCGCCCTCTCCTTCAGAATCTTTTTTTTATCCTCCTGATAAGAGACCTCTGTCGGACTATCCTTGTTCATGTTGTTCCTCCTCCCTCATCGAGGCAATAATTTCTGCGAGTCTGCCGGCCGTTAGCCCCCCCGATCCCGGCAGGATGGTTTCTTTTCCGGCTTTATTCAAAATGTCAGATGCATTCTTGAAATGTTTATTTGCATCCTTGCGTCTCCCCTGGATATCGGCGAGATTTCCCAGGGAGAAATGGGCGAGCACAAAGTTATGATCAAGATAGAGAACCCGCTTAAGGGATTTTACCGCCTCTTCGACCTTGCCCTGTTCCTGAAGAATCGAAGCCAGGAGATAATGTAGGGACGGATCAAGCTTGTCCTGGGAAATTGCCCTGTTGCAGTGTTCAAGAGCCTCCGGGAGCATTCCCATATTGGCATAGTGGCGGGCGAGGTCGGCAATTTCGGCGCTATCCGCTTTTAATGCGGTTTCCGCAGGGGATGGAGCTTTCCGATTGTCTTTGCGGGTCAAAGGTGAAACCGGTGCCGCTTTTCGATGACGGTACAACGGTTTCTCTATCTTGCTTCGGGATGGCGATTTTGCGGTATCACGGGCGTTTGCCCCATGACGATTCTCAAATTGTAGAACCTCTGGAATGCCTTTTCGATACAAAATTGCGTTGGGTAGGCGCACCGCCTTGAATTCTGAAGATAGTGTGACAGGCGCCTCATATGGACTGACGATCAGCCATCCATCGTTATCCAGGCAGTTGTAGAAATTCCGGACGATGCTGGTTGCCATTTCCGGGGTAAAATACATGAGGACATTGCGGCAGACGATGATATCCATCGCGTTGGTATTATCGGCATGCGAGGGATACAGGTCTTCCGCCAGATTGTGGTGAGTGAAATTGACCATTTTTTTGATGTCAGGCAGAATCTCCCACCGATCGTTGGATGTTCTGGTAAAATATTTTTCTCTGATCCATACGGGCGTACCACGGAAAGACCATTCACTATAGATCCCCTCCCGGGCTTTCCTCAAGAAATGAGGGTTAATATCCGTGGCCATGATTGTGCTTTGCCAGTCTTGCAGGTCATGGATTACTTTTTTCAGGAGTATAGCGATAGAATACGCCTCTTCTCCCGATGCGCAGCCGGCGCTCCAGATATGGAGAAAGCGGCCTTGTCTTCGCTTTGCATCTATTAACGGATGGAGAACATGCTCCTCGAAGGCTTCGAAGAGTTTCGCGTCCCGGAAAAAGTAGGATTCTCCGACGGTCAGGTGGCTCGCCAGGATTTCAACCATCTGCTTTGTTAATGGCGCTGATAAGAGCCACTCCATGCACTTTTCCACATCGGGGAATCCGAACTCGCGTGAAGCTGCCTGAATGCCTCGTATGAGGTCACGCCAGCGCTCCTCCGGGAAGTTCAAGCCGATCCGTTTGGCGATAAATTCGCTGAGGCGGGGAAGATATGAGTTGTTCAAGGATTCTACGGTATTAAGCATCGCTGGACACCTGTTTGTATTCGTCTGACATTTTGAGCGCCGCATTCACCGGATCATTGCAAAGAGCCGCCAGAGACTCTTTGGCAAGAAACCGGTTCAGGTCGTAGATAAATATCATGCCGTCATCAAGCCTTACGACGCCCTGCATCTCGCCGATGCCGGGGAATATTTCTTCCCGGCCAACGAACTTCTGTTCTTCATACGGCAACACACCGGTTACTTCATCCGTGAGCAGGGCTACTTTCAACCCGGCGGCCAGGACGACAATCAGATTGTCACTCAACTCGATCTCCGTGTCAGGCAAGTCAAACAATATCCGCGTATTGAACACGGGGATAACCCGGCTGTTCATATTGATAATTCCCAGCAAAAAAGGAGGTGCTTTGGGCACAGGGGTAATTTCTGCGATACGAATGACCCGCTCCACACACGCGAGGTCAAGGGCGAATCTCTGTTCATCGAGATTAAACACAACAAGTTTATCCGTTGTCTCCATTCTATACCCCCCTTTGTGGCGAGGTTTTCCAACCTCGCCTATCCTTGAACATGATCACAATGGTAATTCTCCTTGAGAAGAATCCTGAGCCAATATTCTTAGTACTTTGACAAAGCTTTCAATTTCTGTTACCTTATCGAAAAAATATTCCGCGCCAAGCTCCCTGCATTTCTTCCGATACTGCGGATAGGGATAGTTGGTAAGCATGATGACAATAGGCGGTGAGTGTTCTTTCTTGATTCGTTCAAGGACATTCATCCCATTCTTGCCAATGAGACGAATATCTAATATCACCACATCAGGTTTCTGTTTTAGTATGGCTTTGACAGCATCGTTTGCATTCGTGGCCTGGCCTATGAATTCCAATCCCTCAATATCGGACAGAAGAGCCCTCACCCTTTCAATAACGAGTTCCGAATCATCGACAATAAAAATCTTCATAGATGCATCCTTGAAAAGGATTTCTCCCGGAGTTTACCCTGAGAAAACGAAGGGGTCGAAATGACAGATCGATAAGCGGGGTTCCCCAACCCCGCAAATATATGGCTATTTAAATTCCTATACAGGGGCCATTGTATTTCAAAGTGAGGAGACCCCCATCGTTATGTGCAGCAAGAATAAAATATTTATTCCTATTTGTCTGTCAGGGAAGCCTGATTTTTCTGTAGGGATTTCCCTACAAAGGAGGTGTTGACAAAAAAGCAATTAGTCGCTTAATCTATTAATGAACAAGTATTTGAAGGAGGTGATTCTATGCCTACGGCAACAGTGAGGATACCCGAGGAAAAGAGAGATATTCTAAAGGTCATTGCGGGTATCGAAAAAAGGGACATAGGGAAAATACTCACAGACCTCATTGATGAGTATATTGAGAGGCATAAGGAAACCCTTGATTTACTTTCCAAGCCTGAGTGGGTTGAAATCATAAAGCAAGGCAAGGAAGATGTATCGAAGGGAATCAAGGGGAAAGGTCTCCATGAGCTGGAAGATTGAAGTTAAACCCAACGCCGAGAAACAGTATTTAAAACTCGATAACACAACCAGACGGAGAATCAAGAAAGCTTTGCTGGAATTAGAACAAAAGGAAGGATTCAATTAGAAATTCTACGAACAGTCTCTTCGCGAGAATGACAATAAAGTTGTTCTTTTACTCGATAAGTTTATTCTTTAATGCGTAGCTGATGATTTCCGCATTAGTAGTCATTTTCATCTTTTCGAGAAGGCGTGTGCGGTAGGTGCTTACTGTTTTTTCGCTGAGATATAATTCTTCGGCAATTTTCTTTATTGCTTTTCCCTGGGCAATCATGCGCATGATTTCAAATTCCCTGTCAGAGAGCTTTTCATGGCGCGGTTTTCCGGAGGCGTCGATATCCATGATCAGTCTCTCTGCAAAAGATGAACTGATATACTTTCCTCCGGAGATTATCTTTCTGATGGCTTTTACCAGTTCCTCCGGTGCGCTCTCCTTTGTCAGATAACCGGAGGCGCCCGCCTTCATCACGCGTACCGCGTATTGCTCCTCGGGATGCACACTCAGAATGAGCACGGGCAGCTTCTTGTATTCGTATTTTAACTGTTTCAAGATTTCTACCCCGCTCGCGCCGGGCAGAGAAATATCAAGAACGACTGCATCGCAATCTATCGTGCGGATTATTTTAAATGCCTCCTGCGCGCTCTCCGCCTCACCAATCACTTTTATGTCAGGCTCCTCGTGAAGTATCTGTTTCAGTCCCCGTCGCACAACGGGATGGTCATCTACGATGATGATTCTGATCATTCCGCGAACCTCTTTTCATATGTCATGCTTTATTTATTTCTTCTTCCTGGTTTCCTCGGAATTTTCCCTGTCCCTTCTTATGCCTCAAATGGAAATTGCACTAAGACGGTTGTTCCTTTAGATGGCTCACCAGAGAAATTGACTGTTCCTCCGAGAAACGACGCGCGTTCGCGCATGCCGATGAGTCCAACAGACTTCGTATTATGAATATCATCTTCGCTTATTCCCTTTCCATTGTCTTCCACTTTCAGTACGAGCCCGTCTGCCTCTTTATATAAAGTCGCGGTAACTTTTGTTGCGTTTGCATGGCGGGCCACGTTGGTCAGAGACTCCTGAAAGATACGAAATACTGCTGTGGAAAGTTCCTCATCCAGGTTGATGTATTCCAGGGTTGATACAAATTTACTTTGAATACCCGTCCTTTTCTGGAATTCCTGGAGCTGCCATTCAAGAGCTGCAGGAAGACCAAAGTCATCTAAGATGCTCGGCCTCAGTTCTGTCACGAGCCTGCGGACCTTACCAATAGTTTCATCAATGAGTTTTGTCATCTCAAGTATTTTACTCAGGAGTGAATCTCTCTTTGTTTTATGCCAGTTCTTTGGTGCGCTTCTTGACAGACGGGAGAGGTCAATCTTTAATCCCGTCAACGCCCCCCCCAACTCATCGTGGATTTCCCGGGCGATCTCTTTTCTCTGCTCCTCACGCACGGATTGAAGCCGCCCAGCAAGGGCGCGTAACTGATGATGTGATGCCTTTATTGCTTCCTCCGCCCGCTTGCGCTCGGTGACATCATCATAGATGGATACTATCTCTCCCGTGGGGAGCTTGTATACAAAATTGTCCCTCCAGCTGGATAATCGTTTGTCCTTATACAGTGAAACCGGATAATGTTTGGGTACTCCCGTCCTCCATACCCTCTTGAATACGTCGAGAATGCCAAATTCCTTTACCCCGGGGAATACATCGGTGACGCTCCTTCCAATGAGTTCTTCTCTTTTGATATTCTCAATTGTTTCCCCTGCTCTGTTGAAATCCTTGAAGATAAAAGTTTCTCCGTCGTCACGGGTCTCATATACGGCCACACCGCTTCCCATGTGCTGGAACATGGCACGGTAGCGAGTCTCGCTCTCATGAAGCGCCTCCTCCGCCCGCTTGCGTTTGGTGATATCCTTTGAGACTACCGTCACTGCACTCACTTCGTCGCTGTGCCCCACCACTGGACTGAATGTCCGGATAAAGAACCTGCCGTCTCTCGCGCTCGTATGATCTTGTTGAATGGACGTGCCTGTCTCAAAAACGTTTTTCACGGCTTGCGCGAATTTCTCGGAATCCTCCTTGGAATGAAAATCACTGTATGGCCTTCCCACAATCCGTTCGAGCGGCATACCAAAGCGCTTCAGGTGTCCTTCATTCATAAAAAGGTACCTTTGCTCAGCGTCAACGATGTATATCGAGTCTACAGTATGTGCCAGAGAGCGATATTTCTCTTCACTCTGACGCAAGGCCTCCTCCGCCCGCTTGCGCTCGGTGATGTCGTCGTATAAGACTTGAAATTGTCTTTCACCGTCCCAAAGTACTTCTTTGCGGAAGACATGGAGATGGCGGACTTCACCATTTTTCCTTACGATGCTTATGTCGTATTCGGACGGATGATAATGACCTCGTTTTCTTTTTTCCCTTCTTGTCTGGTACTCGGCAAAGCTCTCCGGGGTGTAGAGCTTTACTACGGGGTTTGTTTTCAATTCCTCAATGTTGTCGTAGCCACAGAAATCCAGAATAGCCCGGTTGGCATAAATGGTCTCACCTTCTACGGTCACGATGCGCACCCCCAGCGGGGCGTCATCCATAGAACGGCGGAAGTTCTCCTCAGTCCGGCGCAACAACTCCTCCGCCCGCTTACGGTCACTGATATCTGTATCAGCACCCCGGTATCCCATAAGGTTTCCTTTTTTATCAAGGATGGGAACACCGCTTGTAGATAACCAAACGGTTTCACCGTTCTTATGAAGGTTACGATTAAGGAATTCTCGGAAGGGCTTCTTATTAGTGAATACCTCAAATGCTGCTTTTCTAAGCTCTTCACGATCCTCCGGGTGGAAGAGATCATAAAAATGTTTATTAAGTATTTCTTCGGGCTTATAACCCAATAATTGCTCAACCACCGGGCCGGAATAAGTATATTTTCCTTCAGCATTAACCTCCCAAACCCATTCTGCAGCATTGTCCGCAATATCTCTAAATCTTTTCTCACTCTGTTGAAGAGCTTCTTCGGCCTGCTTGCGCTCGGTTGTATCGCGGAATAGCCCCCTGAATCCTACAGGTTGCCCCTCAATATCCCTGATTAAAGAGGCAGACCCCTCAACAGTTCTTCTGGTGCCGTCTTTTCTGATTACTTCCCATTCAAACTGCCCCAGGGGAACACCTGTTCTGTAGACCTCGTTATAGGCCGTGTAAATCCTCCGCGCAGCCTCTTCATCGGCATACTGTTTGTAATGCATTCCCAATGTTTCTTCCGCGCTGTACCCGAGGAACTTTTGGGCCGCTTCATTGAAGAATGTAAGCCGTCCCGTCAGGTCCACTTCAATATATCCTTCATCCATATTTTCTATGATTGTACGGTATTTTTCTTCACTCTCTTTCAACTCCTGTGTACGTTCCTCGACACGCTTTTCCAGATTGGCCTGTGCATTACTCAGGGCCTTCAAGCCTCTTTCCCGTGCCCTTTCGATGAAATAGATAAAAGTTGCTATAATAGAGAACGACATTAAGAACCGTAGTTTTATATCTGGCGAATAGTTGATAAAGTACGGTTCAGGGTGTGGGTCGAGGAAGAGAATCGCTGGCGGCAATAGCGACAAGATTGTACAGATTAAGCCACGGCGTGAGCCTTGAAAGAAAAAGAAAAGAATGGGTAAAATGAAATACCATAATATTGCAGATTGACTTGGACGGCCCGTAAGAAATACGTAGAGCAATATTAAATAGATTAAAAATAAGCCTATAGTAATGTTAGGCTTAGTTTTATGAGATATCGCGGCATGTACATGGTTAATGGTAAGGGCCACTGATACGACAATATACAGGAGGCCGGCCGTCTGATCATTCCTGTAAATCGCGCTGATTCCGAATATGCCAAGAAAGACAATTCCAAAGATGGATATGATCTTGAAAGATAACAAATCCCGTGGGAATGCGGCGCCATTTTCTTCCTTGGGAGAAGTAAGAAGAAAATATTCCCTGATTATCTCAAATAATTTCTTCACCATTTTTTGTGGAAATTACCAGAAGCCGAATTAATCAGAAAACTGAGACTTCTTCAAAGAAACTCGATTTTAATGCTCTATCCAGTGTACCATATATGGTGTTAAGACATTGTAGATAATGCCCAAAGCAGGTTTCTAATATCACGATTTCCATAAAAAATACAATATGTTTATAGAATGTATCAACCTAATACTTTCAGGAAGCTATACGTAACATAATCTGATTTTCTTATTGATGTTAATGTGTTAGATGTTGTTTACATTTTCATATATTCTCTGTTTCGTCAAGGATTATCTGGGTTGTGTTAGAAGCAAATAAACTGTCCGGAGTTGTAGCACGTAATATGTCCGGTTTATGATGGTCACCCTTGGAGGTGCCAGATGAGACGGACAGAGATGTTACAGGAGATCCGGAAGATGCGATTTGAAGAGGTGTATTTTGGATGGAGTGAGAGTCGGTTGACCCAGGAGGAAGCGGCCAGGGGTATTGGAGCGCCGGTGAAGACTGGCGGGAAATTGAAGGATGGATATGGGCGCTGGAAAGAAAAGCTTTTCTTCTATCAGACTCGATTCCCTCTTTCACTGTATTTTCACATTGAAGCTTTTTTGGAGCGTGAGTGTTACTTGTATAAATATTGATAAAAATCTTTACGTCACTACATAAGACATAGCTTGATTTAAAAACAAAAAAAGGAGCTCATATGGGGAACAAAGCATATTCTAAGGGCCTTGAAGGAGTAGTGGTTGATGAAAGCCGCATATGCAAAATCGATGGCATCAATGGGAAGCTATACTACCGGGGTTACTCCATAGAGGATCTTGCTGCCTACTCAAACTACGAGGAAGTTTGCTACCTGCTTCTCTATGAGCAACTTCCAACTGCTGCTGAACTGAAGGATTTCTCGGAACGGATGCGGCAAAGCCGTCCCCTCGTCCAGCCCGTTCTGGATATGATACGATCTTTTCCTGCCTCCGCCCATCCCATGGAATTATTGCAATCATCTGTCTCCTACTTGAGCGGGTATGTGAAACATCGCATTGAGCATTCTGCCACCTGCAACTGTCGCGACACGCTTTATCAGGTATCACAGCTTGCCAGCGTTGTTGCCATGTACGGCCGCTATCGGGAAAAAAAGGAATATGTAACGCCACGCATGGACCTCTCGCATGGGGCCAATTTCCTGTATATGCTCAATGGAACCGAGCCGGACAGCCTCGAAGTTGAAATAATGGATAAGTCCCTGCTAATCCATGCTGAACATGATTTTAACGCATCCACGTTTGCTGCGCGGGTTGTAGCTTCAACCCTTTCAACCTGCTACTGCAGCATCTCGAGTGCCATCGGTGCGCTATATGGCTCGCTTCATGGCGGGGCAAACCAGCGAGTTATAGAAATGGTCGAGGAAATCGGAGATAAGAATAATGTGGCCGTATGGATGGAAAGAGCCTTTGCCCAAAAGAGGAAGGTAATGGGCATGGGTCACCGTGAGTATAAGGCGAAAGATCCACGGGCAAACATCATACAAAAATTTCTTATACAACTTTCTGAAAAGAAGAAGGACTTTCGGTACTATGAGATTTTGCAGGAAGTTGAAAAGGTATTCCGCAGTAAAATGGAAACTGTGGGTAAACCCATTTATCCAAATGTTGATTTTTACTCCGGCGCCGTCTACCGCCTCCTGGGTATTCCAGCCATTCTCTTTACCCCGATTTTTGCCATGGGGAGAGTTGCCGGATGGCTTGCTCATATTCTTGAACAAAGAAGCGACAATCGCATCTATCGTCCGGAGAGCCTGTGGACCGGGCCTGAACCCCGCAGCTATATTCCCATTGAGAAACGATAAAAAGATCCTGCCGAACCAGTCCCGACCGACGGATGCATGATTTTCATCTTACGTACAGGGTCAATCCTTGATGCCGGCAATTTCTTTGGCCAGCTTCTTTTTATAATCGAGATTTCCCTGGCGAGAGATCATAATCCGCTGCGCCTGCGGTGAGCCTGCGCCGTGCATGGATTCTGTCCGGTATCCCACCGCCGCCGTTCCCAGCGTGACATTTTCAATGAGCCGCAGAACGCGGCAACGATGTTCAGTCGGAACCGACGCAACCCCTTTGAAATATTTTTCCACCACCTTGCCGATCTCAGGGTGGCGCAGATCCTGTTCGGCGGCCATCGTGACCATCAAGCCCCCCGCAATATCCTCCGCAAGTCTCGCGATCTCGTAGGGGAGACGCGTAACATTCTGTTTGCAGACATTAGCGAGCAGCAAATCAATCAGGTAGTTCCCGGATGCGGTCTGGTGCCCTTCCGCTGAACAGGCGATCCCGCAGGCGTAAAGGGTCTCATTGAGGTGTATCATTTCGATCAGCTTGTCCTTGATGTGGGATGCCTTGGCCGCACCGTTGTAATCGGCAGCCAAAGCCGCCGCGCCGATGAGCACGTCGCCGACACCGACCTTGCAGCCGCCATAACTCTGGCGGTGATACCCGGCAAACCTTTCCACCAGGGCGCCGCTGTATTCGTATTCACCGCACATGAATACGTTTTCCCAAGGGACAAATAGATTGTCAAAGACCATGAGGGCCTCGTGGCCGCCGAATTCTTTATTACCCACGTCTATTTCACCGCCTTCGAGTTTCCGCGTGTCGCAGGACTGGCGGCCGTAAATGTAAAATATACCCTCGGTGTCGGCAGGCGCCACGAAGGAAAGGGCATAATCGCTGTCCTCCTTCGTCATCGTCATCGTGGGCATGACAAGAATCCAGTGGGAATTGAGGGCCCCTGTCTGGTGGGCCTTCGCGCCCCGGACGACAATGCCGTCTTTTCTTTTTTCGACCACGCGCGTGTAGAGGTCCGGATCTGCCTGCTTGCCGGGCGGCAGGCTGCGGTCACCCTTAGGGTCCGTCATGGCGCCATCCACCGTTAGGTCTTCTTCCTGCATCATCAGCAGGAACTTGATGAATCGCTCATGGTATTTAGTGCCAAGTTTCTTATCCATCTCGAAGGCGACACTGTCCACGGCATTGATGGCATCCATTCCAACGCAGCGCTGAAAACATGCTCCCGTTTTCTGCCCCAGGAGCCTCTGCATCTTCACCTTCTTTATCAAATCCTCGGTGTTCCGGTGTATGTGACAGAAGCGGTTGATCTTTTTTCCTGTCAGGTGCGATGTCGCCGTCATCAGATCCTCATGCTGGGGATTCTGGGCCAGGGCGTATGTCATCTTTACCGAATTCATCGAAGGCCTGATGATCGGATGATCCACGGGATTCTCCACCCGCTCACCCATCAGGTAGATCTTAAAATTCATTTTACGCAGACTCTCTTCATATTGTTTAGGTGTCTTTAGTGCCATATCAATTGCTCCATTCCTCGGTTTATTTTTTTTCCGAGTAGGTTTTTTTTACTTCCTCCCGGTTGATTTCACCGCTTGCTGTTTTCGGCAGGCTCTCGACAAAAAGGACGTGCTTTGGTTTCTTATAGCGGGCAATTTTGGAAGCCACGAATTCAATCAATTCTGCCGCACCAACGTCGTTTCCCTTCTTGAGGACACAGACTGCTTGGACAGCTTCGCCCCACTCAGCGTCGGGAACGCCGATAACTGCGACCTCCTCAACACAGCCATGACTGAGAATGACTTTTTCCACTTCCACCGGATACACGTTTTCGCCCCCCGTCTTAATGAGTTCCTTCTCCGGCTTTCGCCCTGCATACCAGATGAACCCATCTTTATCGATGCGCCCCAGGTCACCCGTGTGATGCCAGCCATTACGAAAAGTGTAGGCCGTATCTGCCTCCAGGTTCCAATAACCCAGAAACACGGCAGGTGACCGGACACATATCTCTCCCTGCACTCCGATGGGAACTTCACGATCCAGATCATCAAAGATTGCCACCCGCGTCATGATAGCCGGCAACCCGATGCTCCCCGGTTTTTCCGCCATATCGCAACCTGAAACCGGCATAGCCTCGGTTTGACCATAGAGACTGTAAAAAACGGCCTGGGGGTTCTTTTTCAAAAAGCGTTGAATCGTCTCCGGGGCGTCTATCCCTCCGACACTTCTCAAACTCGACGTATCAAATGACTGTTTATCCTGGGCGTCCAGAATCTGCGCGAGCATCGGCGGAAAACTACCGAAAAATGTTCCTCGTTCCTTTTCGGTGAGTTTCAGAACGATGAGGGGATCGAAACGATCCATTATCAAATTTTTCCCTCCCTGCTGCATTACTGCCAGGGTCATGGAAAAACCCCCGATATGAAAGAGGGGCAAAATGCAGATGTGACAATCTCTGCTTGAAAGTTTAAAGATCTGGGCCACCTGAAGGCCGATGGCCAGCATATTAGACTGGCTGAGTGCGCAACCTCTCGGCTTTCCTCCCACGGCGGCCGTATGAATGATCATATAGGCACGACTGGCGGAAACCGCATCCGCCTGTTTACTTTTCTCATCCAGAAGGAGCGCCTTGAACGGAATGAAATCGCCATCTCTTGTGTCAGTATTGAAAACATAGTGCTTCCGGACAGATCCGGCCGATAACGAGGCCTTTCGGGCCGGATCCCGATATTCTTTGCTGCTGAATAGATATTTGGGTGTCGAGTCTTTGAGGATGTATTCAACCTCTGCTTCACCCAGCCTGTAGTTCACAGGAACCACAACGGCGCCGATTTTTGCCGCAGCGCCGCAGAGAATCAGAAAATCGTCGCTGTTGCCGGATAAAACGGCAAGCCGGTCGCCGACGTCAATGCCTTCCTTGATAAGACCCGCGGCACACTGCTCGCACATCTTTTTATAGTCACTGAAAGATATACGGTTATCGCCATACACAAGCATGTTCTTTTCCGGATATAAGCCGGCATTACGGGCAATCATATCGTAAATTGTAAAATCACAACGTTTCACGGATGTACCTCACAAGGGTTCTTTTCTTTCTTGACAGTAAGGCAAGCAATAAATTTTTCAGTCGCTAAGCCCTCTGATACCTTTCAGGAATTTTTTAATTTCATCTCTTGTCCGGGGTAAAATCAGCGCCAAAACCCATGTAGCCTTCAGGACATTCTTTTCATTGTAGTAATCAATGGCATATTTCAGATAATACTTTCCCCTCTTTTCGTAACGGTCATAAGGCCGGAGTTTGATGTGAATTGTTTCTCCCATTTTGAAGTTCTCGTATATTACAATCTGTTGCCCCGGATTGCGGGCGCCCGGAGTGCGTATCCAATTACCCTTGCCCTTGATTCCTATGCACCAAAAGGCGAGAGTCGTTACGAATATAGGATGGGGTACCAGCCCGCCGTAGGGTGATTTTTTCGCAAACTCCTCGTCCGTCATGTAAGGATTATCATCCATACACCCCTCCGCATAAAACTTCAAATCTTCCGCTTTTATGGTAAATGTATTTTCACCATCGACTTCATTCAGATCCGAGAAATCAATTTCGTCCCATACTTCGTAATTCTCGGCATCTGTAAAGAAGTCTGTACTGAACTGATGATGCTTCTCCGTAGTAAAGTATTTTGCCAAATCTTTATGGTAATCTGGTAAATTATTCTGTCTCATATTCATTTCTGCTTTCGTATATAGATGTATGTTGAAGTCCCCATGCAGGGCTGCTGATTGTTCAATCAGAGCATATAACCTTTACTTGTTAATTCAGCAGTTTTTCTATCCGATCCTCCGACTTCACACCACCTTCATCGATATTTTGGCCCTTCGATCCGCTTACTCCGATCTTTCCATCACAGCCATCGCTTGCGCCTCTTATAATGCTTGATATCGTGATAACTCTTCCTTTTGCCGATCGTCGACATTCCGAGATAAAATTCTTTGATATCTTCATTTTCACGGAGCTGTTCCGCCGTCCCGTCAAGGACAACACGTCCATTTTCAATCACATACCCATAACTGGCTACCGATAATGCAGCCCTAGCGTTCTGCTCAACCAGTAGTACCGCAGTATTCTGGTTTTCATTGATCCTTTTTATGATCTCGAAAATCGTCTTGACCAGAAGCGGTGCGAGTCCCAGAGAGGGTTCATCCAGCAATATCAGCTTGGGATGCGCCATCAGAGCGCGGCCGATACCAAGCATTTGCCGCTCTCCTCCTGAAATATATCCGCTGGTGGCCTTGCGCAGCGTCTTCAGCCTCGGGAAATAGTTATAAACCATTTCCAAATCCTGTTTCATCGTGCTGCGGGATCGAATCACGGCCGCGCCAGCCATCAAATTCTCTTCGACGGTCAGGTGTTCCAGAGAGCGGCCGCCTTCCATCACCTGAATGATTCCCTTGCGGGCGATGTTCTCCGGGTTCATTTTATGAATCCGTTCTCCGTTAAATTCAATCTCTCCATTTGTTACTTCGCCCTCCTCCGTTTTCAGTAAACCGGAGATCGCTTTCAGAGTAGTGGTCTTGCCCGCGCCGTTGCCTCCCAGCATCGCTATAATCGATCCGTCGGGAACTTCCAGGCTAATTCCTTTTAAAACCAGAATAACTCTTGAGTATCTGACTTCTATACTATTCAGTTTTAGCATCGCTATTCCCTTTTCATATAATGCTCGTACACATCCATGCACCTTCCTTCCAGATTACTATATTAACTGTCTTCGTAATACTCGCCTATATGTAATGAGTTGCTGCGCTGCCATGTTCTCCGGCCAACAGCCCCCCCACCGGATGGCATATGCTCCCGATGGGGCAGCAACTACTTGTACCGGCATTACTTAATCTGCAGAATGGTTATGCACATCTGGTCTGCCCGATCGCAGCACATCCAGCCAACTGTCCATCCTGCTTAGGAAAAAGCCGGTTTGCCTTTGTGTGCAGCGAAGCGCTACACTTTCAACCCTGCCCGGAATCCGCTTTCAACGGCTTCAGCAATCCTGGCAACCTTATCGCAGTCGCCTACAGCATCGACGGACACGCCTGCTTTGCCTTCAATTGCCCTGACCAGTTTGTTCCAGGGCTCATAGCCTACGGCAATGACTACAGTGTCTGCCTCGAAGGCCTCGGTGGCGCCGCCGCACACGCTGGCTACACCCTTGGCAGTTATCTCTGAGACCCTGGCGTTGGTCTTTATTTTGATTTTGAAGTCATTAAGACGTTTTCGGACGACCCACCTGAGGGTAGGGCCGACGTCAACGGCTACCTTGGGCAGCATTTCAAGTATGGTTATGTCGGTCTTGCCCTTTTCCTCATGAAGGAAATCGGCCACTTCGCAGCCAACCATGCCACCGCCGACGATGACGACCTTCTTACCGACGGATTTCTTGCCGGTCATGACGTCCGCCGCGAGCACAACATTCTTGCCCGCGACGCCGGGAATATCAGGAATGATGGGGGTCGCGCCCGTCGCCACAATTACTGCATCGGGACGTTCCTTCTCTATGACGGTGTTGTCAACTTCGGTATTGAGTCTTATCTCAATACCTTCTTTCTTCATCTGCTTGATCAGGTAATCACGGAAATATCCGATGCCGTCTTTCACAGAGGGAGCGCCGCCTGCATTAAGGGCGCCGCCCAGCTTGTTGGATTTTTCAAATAATGTTACTTTGTGTCCTCTCAGTCCGGCGACCCTTGCCGCTTCCATGCCTCCAGGGCCGCCGCCTACCACGTATACCTTCTTCGGCTTCTTGGCCGGGGTAATATTGAGTTCCAGCTCCCTCCCCGCACGGGCATTGACCTGGCAGTATATGGGCTCCGTCCTTGACCACGCGTCAAAGCACAAGCAGCATGATGTGCAGGGGACTATGTCGTCGAATCTCCCTTCCTTTGCTTTGTTCACCAACTCCGCATCGGCGATAAGCGGCCGCGCAAAATACACCATATCGGCCTTGCCGTCGGCGATTATTTTGTCTGCCATGATCGGGTCGAGGACCCTGGTGCCGACGATTACAGGAATATTGATGTTCTTCCTTATGCGCTCTCCCATGAATATCCAGTTCGCCTTTGGCACAAAATACTGAATGAACGGTTGGCCTGAATCATGCCAGCCTGTAGTGACATTCAATAGCTTGACGCCCTGCTTTTCGAAATACTGTGCGATTTTCACGGAATCATCCAAGGTGTTGCCACCGGGCATGAAGTCCTGTCCGCCCATGCGCCAAGTGATGATCAGGTCATCACCCGCCTTCTTTTTCATTGACTCGATGATCTCCTTATGGATGCGCATTCTATTCTCGAAGCTGCCACCGTACTTGTCGGTGCGCTTGTTGGTAAGAGGTGAAGCGAACTGGGCCAACGGGTAGCCCGCGGAGCCCAGGATGTGGACAGCGTCGAATCCTCCCTCCACACTTCTGCGGGCGGAGTCACCAAACTGTTCCACGATCTCTTCGATCTCCGCAATCGTGAGAGCACGGGGAACAGGTCTCCCTTCCCTTGTGCCGACGGCGGACGGGCCGATGGGTTCAAATGGTCCGCCGCGTTTCCTGGCGTAATTCTCTTCAAAGGTCAGCTCTACACCCACTTTCGCGTCATAAGCATGACAGGCGTCCGTAAGTTTACGGATACCCGGGATGAACTTGTCATCATACATCCCGATGCCAAGCGGGTTATGGGGATAGTTGACCGTGAAGAAACCTATGTTGATTAGGCCCACCCCGCCCTGCGCCCGCTCCTCGTAGAACTTGATCATGCGGTCGGTCACATAGTCGTCAATACCGAAATTGTCCGTTACCGGGGCAAATTCCACCCTGTTCTTTAGTTCCAATTTTCCTATCTTGATAGGACTGAGAAGATGTTTCAACTTTTGCATCTATTAACTAACCTCCATTTTTTTGTTTATCCGGTTCCTGCGTACTTATGAGTTGAAAAGGATGAAGACACGACCCTATTCAGATCCAATCATATTTGATCAATCCGGAAATACAACCTCCACTTCTCCTAATGCTACTAGTTGACCTGCCTGGTTCACTGCCTTCACTTCAACCACAATGAAATTTTTTTCCTTTGATATGTAATGCTTTTCCGAGATGACACCCGTGCATGTTATCGTCCACTCCTGCTCAACGGGTTTTGTGAATTTCGATGTAACCTTGGTCACCTTAAGCATGGCAGGGACGGCCCAATTTGTAACCACCGATGTCATAAACGACATCGTCATCATTCCATGGCCGACGGTCTTAGGGATCTTGAAAGGCATGGCTGTCTTTACCCACTCCGGATCATTGTGAACCGGATTGTAGTCAAAGGAAGCAACAGCATTCTTCCAGAAGGTTTCCTGATTGACCGTATGCACTACAGGAGCCAGAACCGTCCCTGTTTTCACGGATTCAAAACTGATCTTTTCCACTCTATCTTTTCTCCCCATCATGTTTTTTTGTAAATGCATTCCATTAAGCGCTATGTCGCAAGATCATGCTTTGCCCGATTATCTGTCCGAATGTCGACCTTAACTATTTGCCTTCTTTGGCTTTAAGTTTTAAATTATGCGGCGCTTCCATCCAACCCGTTACGTTTGATATGCTTCCATCGTTGTTGAATTTACATATTTTCAACCATTTCGATCCACGCAAATCGTCTGGATAGTAAGTAACTTCTTTTAAAAGTCCCATCGCCGTATAATTCTTAATCTGCAGATATCCATTGCGTATTGCCTGTCCATCAAGCTTTTCATATCCGACTGTATTGAGGGCATTTTTCACTGCTTCAGCCCAGACCATAACTCCACTCAAACCCCAGACATACATATAGTTTGGAACGGGACCGCGGTGTTTGTATAATTCATACGCGAGTTTGACCCCCGGGTTATCCGTTTCCCACCAGGAAGCAGAGCACTGAAACCCCATATAACCGGCATAGGCCTCACGGGGTACTGTTGCCTTGATCAAATCGGAGTTGAAGACAAAATTAAGCTGAGGGATTTTTATTCCAAGCTTGAAGCGGTCTTTTAAAACTACTTTCACCTGATCCGGCATCAGTGTATCGAAAACGAAGTCAGGCTTTTTATCCCTCATGCGAACTAACAGGTCGCTTGTGTCGGTTGGCAGTACCGGAACATATTCGATAGAAACGATTTCAACGCCTATTTTTTCACAGTACCATTTGGCAAGCTCAGGTGACCGTCCCGAAGCATAATCCCCCAAAAGTAATGCCAGACGCGGCTTACGTTTTTCTTTCCAATTTGCTTTAATCCATTTTGCATAGGTGCACAGTGTATCGTCGTACGGTGGCAGAGTGGCAAAAACCCACGAGGATGGATAAAGCGCCGGTCCATGCCCGGTATTCATCGCCACGGGAATTTTATCTGTTGCAAACTGACCTTTCATCGCCTCAATAGCGCCGGAAAAGCAGTCAAAAGATATCGTCGTCTGTTTTCTGCCTTTATTTCTTGCATATGCGGTTCTAGCGAGTGGTAGCTGATACTTTGTATCAATGATTTCTACCGTGAGCGGATGGCCGTTTATTCCTCCATTATTGTTAAGCCACTTAATATAATCTTCAGCGGCCCATCCGTTCGGCGCAACCTGTGCGTGAGCGGGTCCGGTGAGATCCGTAAGCATTACAAAGTGTATCGGTCCCTTTTCGGCAGCCAGCACATTGCCGAAGCAAAAGACCATTGCCAGAAGCGATACTACAACAAAACCCATTAATTTCTTTGCTTTCATAAAATACCTCCTTTTATTTTTTGAGTTCTAAAATTACGTTAACGTTAATATGAGAAAGGCCACAAACGATAAGACTCTTTCAATATCTCCCATCTGTGGCCTATCCCTCGTGGTTCAAATACCAGGAATAGTATAACGGCGATACCGAATGTCATCTCAACGAGTGATGCTGAAATTTGAGCACCGAGTTGAGGAATAATTGATGTAACCCATGGACCGCAAATGACACATGTCTCGCGGAGCGCGCCGATAAAGATGGCACCGAAAAAGGGGCCCAGGGTGCTTCCTAATCCGCCGATAATCAACATTCCTATCTGCCAGATTGAACTCGTGAGCGTGAAATCGTCGGGAGAAATGACGCGCACGTAGTCAGCCCATATGGAACCGGCGATACCGGCATAAAAGCATCCTATAAAAAATGCCAGCAATTTACCTTTGTACAGATTGATGCCCATAGCTTCTGAAGCAATATCGTTGTCCCGAATCGCAACAAAAGCACGGCCGAAATGACTCCGCATAAGACTCTTGGCGAAAAATGTCATAACAGCCAGCATTATCAAAATGAAATAGTAAAAGTGAGTTTCTGTACTTAATACAAAACTGCCCAAATTAACTTCCGGAACATTGAGTGCGATCGCACCGCCCGTGATCTCCGGGAAGGGAGTTTTGATCATATAGATGATGAGATACTGTGCAGCGATAGTCGTCAGCGCCAGGTAGTATCCCTTGACCCGCAGTGACGGCAGGCCGAACAGAATCCCTGCGAGACCGGCCCCAAGGCCGCCGCACGGTAAACAAAGCCAGAATGGCAGTTCAAACTGAGCCGCCAGAATAGTCGAAGAATATGCGCCTACCGCCATGAAGGCTGTGTGACCGATTGATATCTGTCCGCAATATCCTGTCAGTATGTTCAGCCCCTGGAGAGCAATCACCGTTACGGCCGTTGAATTTATAAAAGTGAGCCAGAATTCGCTGCCGAACACAGGCAAAATCAAAAAGAACAGAATCAATATGACCATGCCCGCAGAATAATATTTGGTGCGAAAGATGGTCATATCCTGAATATAGGATGTGTCAAATACGCCGGAGACTCTTCTCATAACTTTAAACCCTCTCTATTTTCACTAGTCCAAAGAGACCATATGGTTTGAAAATAAGGACAAATACCATGATGATGAAAGGAATCACTTCTTTCAATCCGTAACCAACATAGCCGCCCGTGAATGTTTGGGCAACACCTATGATCAAGCCCCCAAAAATCGCCCCCTTAAATGACTCCAAGCCTCCGACTAGTGCAGCCGCAACGGCAATCAGGCCGATTTCGGTCAATCCGAAATCAATCCCCCTGACATATCCCAGGAGAAACCCGCCAACAGTCGCAACAATAGCTGCAATCGCCCATGATTGAGCAATAGCCTGTGTCACCCTGATCCCCATGCTCTGCGCCAGCTGATGACTCTCTGCCGCAGCCCTCATGTGGAGACCAGTTCTTGAATAGTTGAAAAATAAGCTCAAAAGAATCACTAAAATTAAACCGAAGGAGAATATTCCTATAGTGACATTCGAAATAGGAACGTTGAAAATACTGACTGTTTTTTCGGTAATAATGGCTGGGAATTTGATGCCGATATTTGACGACCATAGCAGCAGGGCCAAACCTCTTAAAAAAACGCCAATTCCCATTGTGATCATGATCGTAGCCAGAATAGGTTGGCCGATCATAGGGCGAAGAGGAAAACGCTCCAGCCCATAGCCGGCCAAGCCGACGATAGCCAAAACCAGAATGATTGCCAACGCCGGCGTTATTCCCAGAGGCACTAAAAAAGACCACATAAGAAAGGCGCCGAACATAACCATTTCACCCTGGGCAAAATTGAATATTTGAGATGATTTATAGATTAGAACAAAACCAACCGCTATCAAACCATAGATAAAGCCGACAGAAATACCGATAACAAGAAGTTGAACGAAAGTAATCATGCCTTTTCCTCCTCGGGTGTCCAAATCAATATATGAGTTTTCATGGTCGCCTGCCTGCCATCCTGATATTTAACCTGCGTTTCAATATCGATCCCGGACCCCCCGCTGTATATCGCTTCCACCAGTTCCTTGTAGCGCTCCTCCATGAATCCCCTTCTGATTTTCCTTGTACGCGTTAGTTCCTCCTCGTCAGGATCAAATTCCTTGTGCAGCAATACGAATTTTTTGACTTTTGTCTCGCTGGAAAATCCTTCGTTCACGCGCCGAATGTCCTTGGCGATGAGACCGGCGACTTCTTTTTTCTGAGACAGATCGGCGAAGGTTGTATAATTAATGTGATGTTCCTCCGCCCACTTGGCGACATTTTCAAAATCAATGATGATGATGACCGTTATAAAATCTCTCTTCTCGCCCAGAGACATCGCGTCTTTGACATAGGGACTGAACCGCAAGCGGCCTTCGATGAACTGAGGAGCATACTTTGTACCGTCAGTAAGGGTGCTCATGTCGCTTAAGCGGTCCAGAAACACCAAATGACCCGTTTTGTCAAAAAAGCCGCAATCTCCTGTATGAACCCATCCGTCTATGAGCGTCTCCTCGGTCTTTTTTTGATTTTTGAAGTATCCAGAAAATAACTGAGGTCCTGTGACCAGAATTTGCTGCTCTGCCGATATCTTGACTTTAGCAGACGTTGTGATATTGCCGACCGTTTCAAAAAATATCTCTTCAGAGCGATGTCCCGCAATAAAACCTGCTTCCGTACTCGCGTATACCTGCTTCAGGCGCACACCCAGAGCGCTCCAAAAGCGGAACGTATCAACGCTCATTGCCGCGCTGCCGGTTGCGGCAAATTTACACTTACTAAAACCAAAGTTTTCCCTTAAAGGATTAAATACGAGTATATCGGCAATTTTAATAAGAAGTCTCCAAAACAGATTCCCCTTGTTTCCCTTCTCGATCATCTCAACTCTTTTGTAACCTACCTTAAGACACAGTTTGTAAAGCAGCCTGTTGAGAGAAGCAGCCTCGATGATTCTGACCTGTATCGTTCTTGCCAAATCCTCCCACTGCCGTGGCCCATACAATATAGCGGTAGGAGCGATCTCTCTCAAATCCTCCTGCACCGTCTCCGGCTCCTCTGCAAAATTAAGGATGGCTCCTCCTGTAACATGGGCCGCGGTGGCGAAGATGCCTTCTCCAACCCATGCTGCAGGCAGATATGAAAAGAGATTGTCTTCCATAGTCAACGGGTTGTAGTCGAGAAAGGACTGTCCCGAACTGATAAGGGCTCGGTGGGTCACCATTCCCGCTTTTGGCTCACCAGAGGTGCCAGAGGTGTAATACAGGACTGCTACATCCTCGCCTGAGCCCAGGCTGAGATTTTTTTCAAAGGCATCGGGATGTTCTTTTTCGTAGGATTTTCCTAATTCAATAGCTTCAGGAAACGATAGCAGAAGGGGATCATGATAATTCCTTAAACCTTTCGGGTCCCAATAGATGATTTTTCTTAAACGTGGAATTTTATCTCTGATCTCGAGAAACTTGTCAACTTGCTCCTGATCGTTCGCAACTGCAATGACGGCCTCTGAATGACTGAACATAAACTCGACCTGGTCCGGAACCATATCAGCGTAAATTCCAACCAATATTCCGCCGACAGCCTGCGCCGCGAATTCCCCCCAAAACCACTCGGGTTCATTTTCTCCTATGATTGCGACTTTATCACCGCGCTGGAGTCCAAGTTGAAGAAAGCATAGTGACAGATAGCGCACATTCTCGTAGACATCCCGCCAAGTATATTCCTTCCATTTCCCAAAATCTTTTTTCCGCATAGCCACTTTGTCAGGCCATTGTTCATACCTGTTTACAATAAGCTTAGGAAAGGTATCGCAATCCTTCATGCTTCCTTAACTCCCTCAAAATAGTTACTGCCCCAAATAGGCGTTAATCACTTTTTCATTATGTATGATTTCTTCCGGTACTCCTTCCGCAATTTTCTTCCCAAAATCCAAGACAATAACTCGATCGGAAATATCCATGACGACTCCCATATCGTGCTCTACCAAGATGATCGGGATTTTTTTCTCTTCGAAAATGTCTATGACAAAACGGGCCATGTCTTCCTTTTCTTCAATGTTCATTCCCGACATGGGCTCGTCCAGCAACAGGAGTTTTGGCTCTATCGCCAGCGCCCGCCCCAGTTCTATTCTCTTTCTTATTCCATACGGCAAGGAGCCGACAATTTTTTTCCTGACCGGCTTGATTTCAAGGAAATCGAGAATATCTTCTACTACTTCTCTGTGATGGACTTCTTCCCTCAGGGCCTTTCCATAATAAAGCGATGTCCACAATACACCGGTATTAAAATGAAGATGACGGGCCGCAAGAATATTGTCTAATGCGCTCAAGCCGTTAAACAATTCAATTTTCTGGAACGTTCGAGCTATTCCCAGTTCTGTTCTTTGGTATATGGGCAACTTCCCTAACTTCTTACCATTAAAAGACATCGTTCCCTGTTGCGGTTTGTAATACCCGCTGATGCAATTCAAGAGGGATGTTTTGCCGGCTCCGTTCGGTCCTATAATCGACAGGATTTCATTCTTTTCAACCCGAAAGCCCACATCGTCAATCGCTTTCAAATCACCAAAACTCAAACTAATATTCTCAAGTATAAGCTCCGGCATTGTTAAACCCTTTCTCCGTTCTTTTAATCAAGTATTCCATTGAATATTATATCTACCATCTGATCAATAGCGTCACTCTCGGAAAGAGAACCCTTTGAATCAAACCAATAGCCCATCCAATGTGTCATGGATATGATCTGAAATGACATTAAATTGATGTCTATTTCGGAGTTGATATTCGGGATTTCACGCACTTTACTCCTCAATAGCTGAAAAATTGCTCTTTCTTTCTCTATGAGTTTTTTCTTCTCCTTTTCCGGAAGTTGGTGACGGTCGCGAAGAACCAGTAAACTGAGTTTTCGATTTCTCAACAGGTATCTTGCATATGCTTTACAGAGAGCCTCGAACGATTCCTGCGGATCTAATTTTTTCTCTTCAGCCGTTCTGAGACATTGCATTAAGGCATCAATAATGCCTTGTGCACATCCCACCATCATATAAGACAATATGTCGCCTTTGGATTTGTAGTAGTGATAGATTCCGGCCTTGCTTATTTTTCCTTTGGCCGAGATATCCTGCAGAGATGATGCTTTATAGCCTTTGGCAAAGAACACCTCGCCTGCTATCTTCGCGATGTATTCTTTTTTTTCCTCAAAGCCTTTCCCGAACATAGTGCAATAAGCCTCCTTCCGGAAATATGGCGCATTGGAAATTTTCTTGATTTATTCGACCGTCCGGCCGGTTACCGACCGTCCAGCCAGTCCATTGCATAATTATCATAATGTGTCAAGAATTTTTCAGAAATATTTCGTGATTGCCCGGTGCGGATTTCTGATGCCGGTCATCTTATATTGTATTGTATATTGTAGAGGAGTAGGGTCAGGTCTTGAAATATCACTTTCTGCCTTCTGGTTCCCTCGCAATCGCCTTACTGACGGTAGTATAGTGAATCTTCAGGTAATCCGCGATCTCTTTCAGCAGATACCCATGAGCGACATGAGCATGGTAGATATTCTCATTCCTTTGCGTCTTCGTCTTTTGCTCTTTAAATATTTTTGCGAGACTTGGCCTCCTGAGATGCCGCTGAGGGCGGGGTATCTCTGTTACATGACTTTTTTCGTCCAGCAGATTCTTGAATTCCTCAAAAAACCCTTCTTCTCCTAAAATCACTTGTCCCTGAAGCTCGTCCCATGGCGATCCCCGGGGGATGCCCTCTCGGATGAACTTCCGATATCCCTTCTGAGCTGTCTCCCTTTTGCTGCTGAACAATCCAAGTATCCAGCCTGTAGAGAGATGGGCCGGCGTCCTGATTATTTCCGCAGTGGCGCAATAGCTGCTCCATCTCCAGGCTTCGGGCTTTTCGACTATCTTTGCCCGCACCGGATTGAGTACTACATAACTGCAGAGTTCCAGGAGGTAATTTTCTTTTTGCACCAGGATTGCTTTGAAACGCCCTTGAAAGATGTGGCCAGGCTTGCTATGTCTTCGGTTGTATTTTTGGGTATAAACGCCGTTTAGCTGGCGCATGCCGATGGATAGATTAGCGTCAGACGTTTCAATCATGAGGTGGTAGTGGTTGTCCATGAGGCAGTAGGCGTAGCAGAGCCAATTGTACCGTTTGATAACCGCGCCCAAGACAGCAAGAAAATGCTCCCGGTCCTGGTCGTTGCTGAATATCTTATCCCGGGCATTGCCGCGGGGGTGAATGGCCCGCTGAGAAATAACGGGCGCTGTCCCTTTTTCCTCAATGCACAAATGAATTGATGATAGTTGACTGAAACTGTTAAAACTGATTTCACAAAAGGCATACAAGAAATCTCATGGCAATAATCGAGATGCAACACCAGGAAAAATCTGATATGTGAAAACAAAATATTATAGCACGGCAGTGATACCGTGCAGCAAACGGAGAAAAGGCTCTGTATCATGGGGAGAAGCAAGCATGGTCCAAGAAACGGGGCACCTGCTCAAGCAGAACTTTTATTTCAACTGTGGTAAATGTCCTGGGGACAAGTGAGGAAATAAAATGCCACTCATGGGTTGGAAGAATCTGATAAGAAGTTGTTCGTTCAGTGGACAGGGGCAACGCCCTATAGCGGCTTATTCTGAGTTTATGCCGCCGATCCATTTTGGCTGTAGACCTTACGGTGGAAGGATATACGACTTCTTCTCTGAAGAGAACCCTTATGGTTTCCCGGTCACAGAATTTGAAGAGTATTACGAATTGCGTCCGGGGCTGGAAAATATCGCCCATCAGGTTCTGGAGTCTCTGGTTCATCTGGCTCGCGGGGAACCCACTAAACACATTGCCAAGAACAAACTAGTCAATAACCCCTACTGGCCCCCGGAGCTTGCTAAGCGGGCAGGAGCGTTAAATCATGAACGCTTCGTTTTGCTTCTGCCACTTGCTCTTTCTCTCACCCATGACGACAAGGGCAGGAGACGTTGGACATTCTTTGGTGGCAGTGAACAGGGGCCCGTCCGTCCTTTCTGGAAGAGTTTTTTCATCTCTGACAGCAGTGAGCTCCCATCAGAAAGAGCAATGGATTTTATTAGAACTCTTCTCCATGCTGCCTACGGCGAACCTTTAGAGAAATTATCTGATCTCCATGGTTCCGGCTTTCGCATTTTTGTGGAGGATGATGATCCACACAATAATCTGCGGCCAGTCTGGGCATCGCCCTTGATCTGGCATCGGGGAATGTCACTGAAAGGTGTTAAATATCTCTTAAACTTTGAACCATTCGAGGGACTTCCAGCGGATTTGAAAAGGGCCTATTTCGCGGGGGAACTAAACTTGTTGCCTTTCCCGGGCAGCTTGCTTTTTTGGGGTGTCCCCGGTTATATCAAAATGCAACGTGAATTAACGATGGCCAACCAGATTCCCTTGTTGAGTCTTGTGGAGCGTCATGAGTCTCCTTATGGGCTTCGTGTGCCTCAATCCGGCTGGATGCATATGCCACGGCAAAACCATCCTTTGCCCAATGAAGACTTCGGACCGATTAGGAGTACCTTCCGGCGAACCCATCGCTGGGCAAAGGTGCACCGTTATGAAGATGAGCTTGCGACTCCCGGACGTCAGGATCATATCGCCAACGTTCTTTTCAGCACGAATCCAAAAGACCTGGATCTGTATGGCAAACCCATGGCGCGCAACAGCCAGATCTGGACTCATGACTATCAGCTATTGCTCGATGGCCCAGACGCTACAAGAGCTGAAATTGACGCTGCCATCAAGTCAGTCAATCAAGGCGGTATGTTTGGATACAGATTTCAATATCCACCGATGTGCATAGGGACATACCCAGTCTACTGGCATCGCCCTCTCATAGCGTACATGCCCCACGATACGGATAAGCCAGCCGTATTACATGACACTCTTATGGGATATCTTACTGCCTATAACGCAAAACAGCATGTTGATTTAGATCATCCAATCGAACTTTGGCCGAGCCTTTACAAACGGAACGAGCATATGGCCGTCATTGAACTTTTCAAAGATAAAAACCATGAGCAAAAAACAGTTACGAGAGCGCTGAATCTGTTGGAAGCGCACAAACTCATCGGCAATAGAAAGCTTCCTTGTACTTTTGCAAGACAGATATTGATGCTGCCGGAAAATAGGACCATTGATGCATGGCTCGAATCTTTGCCGGAGATTGCAGGCAATAAAGAAAAAGGTCAAATGCTCGCCAATCAATTACAGGATCAGATCGAACACAAAAAGCCGATTCTGCCAATTTCGGGAAGGAAAAGACTGCCGGCCTCGCTGACTTTTGGCCGTACTGCTGCTCGTTCTTTTGAAGTGCGATATTGGAAGGATATCCTTCATCTATCGACCGGTGAATATACGAATAAAGCCAATTCTGACTGCATCCTGGACGCTGTGACTCAAAGGATGTTGAAGCATCATCATCGAGACCTGGAAGGGCTTGGGAATTACTTGCTTACCTACTATAGGCGGGTCATTGCTGAATGCGGAATGCAGGGAAAGGCACTGGTTGGAGACCTGCCTTTCCGATGGAAAACTGATTTTGACTTTGACTGGTGGGGAGGTTGGGCAAATGACCAGTTGGGGCGACTTGAGGAACGAAATCTCCTAATGGTGATTCCAGGACGTGATCGCCATCGGGCGGTTATCATGGCGGATCATTATGACACGGCGTACATGGAAGATATTTATTATAAGGAGCAAGGTGGTTCCGGCGCGCGTCTTGCGTCGGCCGGCGCAGATGATAACCTCTCCGCAACCGCTGCGCTGATGCGTGCTGCTCCGATCTTTTGTGAACTCAGCAAGAAGGGAAAGCTCGGTTGCGACATCTGGCTTATTCATCTGACCGGCGAGGAGTTTCCATCAGACTGTCTCGGGGCACGCAATCTCTGCCAACAGCTTATAGAAGGTACATTGAAATTACGCTTATCAAAGGATAAAGAAAAAGCTCTGTCAGATGTTCAAATAGAGGGCGCGTTTATTCTTGATATGGTTGCACATAACAATGACAGTGAACGTGACAAATTTCAAATATCTCCGGGAATGGGAGAGGAATCGGTATGGTTAGCTTATCAAGCCCATATGGCCAATGAAATATGGAACGCCTCTACTGATATTTGGAATGTGGGGCCGTCCCGTCGCAGATGTGCTCGAGGAAAGCGAAGTTCTGATGAAAAGACGGTCCCGGAAATTGCGTTACATCTGAAACTTGATGGTGAAATTCGTTTGCCTCGTGATCCCAAGAGTACGCTTTATAATACCGATGCCCAGATCTTCTCTGATGCAGGTATACCGGTAGTTCTTTTCATGGAGAATTATGACATCAGCCGTCACGGATATCATGATAGCCATGATACGATGACCAACATTGACCTTGACTATGGAGCTGCCGTGACAGCAATTGCCATCGAAGCCGTTTCCCGAGCAGCTACCGAAGAGCCTTTTGTCAAACAAAATTGATCATTACTGCCAAATTTATCTTCTAATTCAGAAATATTAAAGGCCTGCTTGATATTCACTAAATCATCTCTATTATGGTATGCTTCATTCCTATCACGCCTCGATGTAAACACATAACTCATGACGAACATAAGCAGATGTTGTCAATAGGCAGATATAGTCTGAGTCGAGGAAGCTATCCATTTAACGGAACCTGATTGATGGCCAACTTTTTATTATCGCCTGATCATCCCCTGAGAACAAGTGAAGCTTTATTCCCCGTTGCTGAATGGAGTGAGCAGGCAGAACGCCTTGACAGGAAAAAACATTTCTCATGCAAAAATAAAAAAGGGCTAACCGTGATTGGTTAACCCCCTTGATTTCAATGGTGGGTCAGGGCAGAATCGAACTGCCGACACCTGGATTTTCAGTCCAGTGCTCTACCGACTGAGCTACCGACCCTTCCAGCTTGTTATGTGATTGAGCGGAAGTCTCGTCTATAAAAAATCCCCTTCCTTGTCAAGGCCTTTTTCATCGGGTGTATATGCCGGCCCATCAACGATATTCCTGACACGGATGACAACTGTCCCCGCTATCTCGTCATGCCAGCCCTGTTTCTTCGCATCAAATGCGATCCAGACAAACCCGAGGTAAAAGACAACGGCCGAGATGATATATCCCACCCATCTGAGAAAAGCGAGACCGAAAGTCATTTGTTCTCCCGTTGACTGAACCACTTTGAGGCCGAAGATCATCTTCCCGGGCGTCTGTCCGGCGGCGCCGTGAAAATATGTAAAATAAAACATACTTATAAAGACGGTCATAAGCAGGTAAATAAACACAAAGGTGATGGTCATTTCTACAAATCTCTCCGGCAACATATCGCGGTAGTGAGAAAGAAAGCTGATATTCAATGCCAGCACGCCGATAAACAGGATGAACAGGGAAGTGAAAAAGAGAATAATCTTATCGATGGAAAACGCCATCGCTCTTCGCCAGAAGCCACCGTAACGATCTTCCACCACTACAGCTTACCCCCTTCCGGCTCTCCCCCAAAGATACCCAATTCATACTGAATGATGGAAAGAATGGTTACAGCGGCCGTCTCCACCTTCAGTACATTCCTGCCCAAACTCACAGACATGAATCCCCTTTTCACGGCGCTGTCCACTTCCTCCTTTGAGAATCCCCCTTCCGGGCCTATCATGACGGTGATGTCTTTCTCTCCTTCACATCTATTGTCACGCAATAGTTTTTTTATTCCTCTTTCAGATTCTTCTTCCCAGAAAATAATCTTCAGCGCCCCCCCTTCCGCAGATGCAAGCATCTCTTCAAAGGAGAGAACGTCCTTGACTTCCGGTATATCAGCTCTCCCGCACTGTCTTACCGCCTCGGTGGCTATGCTTCGCCACCGCGACACCCTGGCACGGGCTTTGTCCGCCGTTAATTGGGGAACGGATCTTGCCGACCGGAAGGGGATGATCTTGTGAGCGCCCAGTTCGGTCGCCTTCCGGATTATAGAATCCATCTTGTTCGCCTTGGGGAGGGCCTGAAGAACGGTAATTTTTACAGCCCCGTCCTGAATCCTGTTCTTTCCCAAGACCTCTACGTTGATGCCATCGGCGGAGAAGTTTTTTATGACAGTCTCGTATTCCCATCCGGCGCCGTCAAAAAGAATCAGATGATCACCCTTCTTCATCCTGAGGACGGACTTAACATACCTGAGGTTCTCTCCCCCAAGATCACACAGCTCGCCCTTCCCTATAATCCCGGGGAAATAGATTCTCGGCACTGTCAAGGTTTATTCCCTCACAAAACGATTGGAAATTGGGTAGAAGGCTGGACCGCATTAAAATGCCAAACGCTCTTTTGCGGCACTCAAGGTTGATTTCCTTTTCTTTGAAAAACGTAGCAAACCCATTCCTTTTCCGTGATGATCTGGTGAATTGCAAATGTGCCCTTCAAGAAATGCGATTCAATATCAGTTTTATTCTGATCAACGATGCCTGAAATCACCAGATAACCATCTTTTTCAATCAAAGACATTAAGTGGTCGCGGAGACGTATCAGTATCTTGGCCGTGAGGTTGGCGACGATGAGATCAAATGGCTCATTAATGGTATTGACATCGCGATTGATGATTTCCACTCTGTCTGCCACGTTATTGATCATCGCATTCTCGCGGGCAATGGCAGCAGCCTTCTTATCGATGTCGACACATACCACTCTTTCCGCACCCAGCTTTGCACAGGAGATGCCCAAAATGCCTGTACCTGTCCCGATGTCGAGGACCCTCCACTTTTTGATGCCCCTGTCTTTCAGAAGGATGTCCTCAATTGCTTCCAGACACATCCTCGTCGAAGCATGCTGGCCCGTTCCGAATGCCATCCCGGGGTCTATCTCGATGACAATGTCCCGGCCTGCGGGGGTGTATCTCTCCCAGGTCGGTTTGATAACGATATTCTTACTCACCCGCAGGGGCTTGAAATATTTCTTCCACTCTTCCCCCCAGTCCTGATCTGCAACTATTTCCATGGAAAAGCGGGGTTCCTCCAGTCCGGGGAAGAGACCGGAGACGCTGTCTAAATATGTCTTCAGGGAAGCGACACGGTCTTCCAACCGCCCATCAAAGGGTAAATATGCTTTGAGGACCTCTCTCGTTTCAGACAGCCCAAAGTCTCCCGGGGACTGGGGCGCCAGTTCTTCCTGAAACGCTCCCGGGATGCCTATTTCAGTAAGGAAGTTCGACAATGCATCGATCAGCAGCGGTGATACTGACAGTTCGATCTTCAGCCATTGGCCTTTTTTTTCTCCGGTTAGCCCGGTTAATTCTGGCATGTTCGTTCCTCCCTGACCTGAAACGATTGGATATCCTTCTATATCCTCTTTTCGATGATATTTCAAGCAGCTTGAATTTTAAGGGTCTTCGTGATAGCTTGCATTAGTTCTTTCGTCTTAGTCCGAAAACAGAATCTGTCTCTTGCTGCCCCTATTTTTGAAGGGGGGCGCAGGGGGGATTTTGGCGAACCCATTGTAAAATCCCGCTCAATCCCCCTTTACAAAAAGGGGAATCGTTGGGAGAGAAATAGTTGTCACGTTCTGAGGTACCGCGCAGGCCATGGGGGTTTATCGGAGTGCAAAGGAAGGTCAGTGAAATATTACCCGTTATTTCTGGATATCACAGATAGAAGATGCGTAGTCGTGGGCGGAGGCGATGTCGCCGAGAGGAAAGTGGGACGGCTTCTTGACTTCGGGGCCAGTGTCATCGTTGTTGGTAAGGCGCTGACTCCCGGTCTTGAAACGATGAAGAAAGAAGGCAGAATAAATCACATCGATGCCGATTATGACAAGGCCTTTATCAATGATGCCTTCCTGGTAATCGGCGCCACGGACCGGGATGACGTCAACGCGGAGATCTCCCGCGATGGGAGAGAGAAGGGGATACTCGTCAATATTGTGGATGACCCTGACAAATGTGATTTTGTCCTCCCTTCCCTCCTCAAGCAGGGAGACCTTCTGATCGCCATATCCACCGGAGGGAAAAGTCCGGCCCTGGCGAAGAAATTGAGGGAAGATATGGAACAGCTCTTCGGGACGGAATATCAAACCCTCCTTGAGGTGATGGGACAACTGAGAGAAAAGTTAGTTGTGAAGGGGCGTTCCTCCGACGAGAACAGGCGTTTGTTTGAAGCGGTCGTACATTCAGACATCCTTCAACACATAAAAGATAAGAGCTGGGAAAAGGTAAAAAAAATCATTTATGATATTACCGGCGAAAAAATAAGAGTTGGTGATTGATGGATATCATTTTTTTCAGGGTGGCTCTTGTTGTTTACCTCTTAAGCGCCTTAGGATACTTAGGCTCCCTGTATATCAGAAGGGTAGTGGTAGCCAGAGTTTCTACATGGGTTCTTTTCTCAGCCTTCGCGTTCCACACTTTGTTTTTCGCATTCAGATTCATCAAAACCGGCCAGAATCCTGTGATCAGCTTCCATGAAATGCTTTCCTTCTTCGCCTGGGCCATGGCCGGTATTTATCTTGCCTTCCAATTGAAGACGAAGACCAGGGTGCTGGGCGCCTTCGTTTCTCCCGTGACTTTTCTGCTCATGATCGCGGCCTCGAAAGACCTGGGAGGATATGTTCCTATTCCCGCTGCACTCCAGAGCAACCTGGTGCCGGTTCATGTGATACTCTCCGTAATGGGAGAGGCCCTTTTTGCTTTGGCCACCTGCGCGGGCGCTATGTATCTCATCCAGGAAGGTTTACTAAAGAATAAGAAGGTAAGCAGCTTGAGCAAGGTCCTGCCTTCCCTTGCAGACCTGGACAGGATTAACCATATGTGCCTCATGCTGGGGTTTTCGCTGCTCACTCTCGGCATCCTGGTAGGTTCCATATGGGCGAGAAGCGTCTGGGGCAGTCTTTGGCAATGGGATCCCAAGCAGACATGGACACTGGCGGCGTGGTTCGCTTATGCTGTGCTGCTGCATCAAAGGCTCGCCATGGGCTGGAAGGGACACAAGGCGGCGCTTTTCACGCTGCTGGCATTTGCTGTACTCTTGATTTCACTTGTGTTGGTCAGCATCTTCTTTGTAACTGCTCACAGATTCATATAACACCATGAATATCATTCTCATCGGCATGAACCACAAAACGGCCCCCCTCGAAATCAGGGAGCGCCTTTCTCTATCCTGCGGGGACGACATCAACCATCTCATGGAAATAATGAACATCCCGGAAATAAAGGAAGGGCTGTATCTCGCCACCTGCAACCGCGTAGAGGTCCTGGCAAATGCCGCAGACAGTGAAAGCGCTGTGGAGAGGCTGAGGGCTTTTATTTTTCATCACGGCAATCTGTCCGTGGAAGAGATGAACAAATGCCTTTATCTGCACTTTGACCATGAAGCGGTGCGCCATCTGTTCCGCGTAGCGTCCAGCATCGACTCCATGGTTATGGGGGAACCGCAGATTTTGGGGCAGATGAAGGATGCGTTCCGCACAGCCGTTGAGCATAACGCAACCGGTGTCATACTGAACAAGATCATCCATCACGCGTTCAGGGTGGCAAAGAGGGTGAGAAGCGAAACGGCAATTGCCAACAATGCCGTGTCCGTCAGTTTTGCCGCCGTGGAGCTCGCAAAGAAGATATTCGGTGTTCTTGAAGGGAGGAATGTTCTCCTCATAGGAGCCGGGGAGATGTCGGAGCTTGCGGCAAAACACCTTATCAGCCGCAGGGTGGGAAAGATATTCATCGCCAATAGAACATATGCCCGGGCAGTGAAGATGGCCGAAGATTTTCATGGGGTAGCCATAGAGTTTGACATGCTCCCGGAAAAACTGCACGACGTCGATATTGTAATAACCTCGACAGGGGCGCCTGGCTACGTGCTTACGCCTCCTATGATCGAAGCGGCCATCCGCAGGCGCAAGAACCGTCTCCTCTTCCTTATCGACATTGCCGTGCCCAGAGATATCGACCCCGCGGTGGGGAAGATCGATAACGTGTACCTGTACAATATCGACGACCTTCAGGATATTGTGGACAGCAACCTGAAAAGTCGGAAAAAGGAGGCCGAGAAGGCGGAGACCATTATAGACGAAGAGGTGACAAAGTATCTGGAATGGTACAGCGCCCTGGAAGTCGTGCCTACGATCATCTCCCTGCGGGAAAAAATGGAGGGCATCATTAGAGGAGAGATTGCGAAGTCCTCAACATGGATGGAAAATCTGACGGAAGATGAAAAAAGAAATATAGAAATCATGGCGAATTCCATTATCAACAAGGTGCTTCACGATCCGATTACGGGGCTGAAGGAGGAAAGCAAGGATAACAGCGCGCTGCCTTACATCGCAGCGATCAGGAGGCTGTTCGGACTGGATGATAAATGAGGAGACAGGCACATTAGAAGCATACTGAGAATCGGAACACGGGGGAGCCTTCTCGCACTGACGCAGACCAATTGGGTTGCGGAGAGGTTGCGGAGAGGGACGCCCGCGGTGGCCGTCGAAACCGTAGTTATCAAGACAAAGGGAGATATCCTGCAGGACGTACCTCTGGCAAAAGTGGGGGGAAAGGGACTCTTTGTGAAAGAGATCGAGGATGCCCTGCTCCGGGACGAAGTAGATATCGCCGTTCATAGTATGAAGGACGTGCCCATGGAACTCCCGGATGGTCTGGAGATCGGCGTAATGTCGGAAAGGGAAGACCCGCGAGACGTGCTGATCTCGAAAGACCAAAGAAGACTCGAGGATATGCCGGTCGGCGCCCGCATCGGCACGGGTTCCCTGAGGAGGGGATTCCAGCTCCTTCACTTTTTTCCGGACATCGAACTCGTTCCTGTGCGAGGCAACCTCGACACACGCATAAGAAAGATTCAAACGGACAGCCTCGACGGCATCATTGTGGCGGCAGCGGGGCTAAAGCGGATGGGATGGACGGACCGTATCACCCAGGTTATACCGGTGGAAATAATGCTTCCCGCCGTCGGGCAGGGCGTGCTCGGCATAGAATTGAGAAAAAACGATGCCGCCGTCCGCCGCGCCGTCTCCTTCATCAATCATCCCCGTACATGGGTGGAGGTGAGCGCCGAGCGGGCATTTCTGGGGAGACTGGGCGGAGGATGTCAATTGCCCGTGGCTGCCTACGGCGTGAAGGAGGGAAACGACCTGACCGTTACGGGACTGCTGGGAAGCCTTGACGGCAGAGAGTTGATAAAGGATGAAGTAAGAGGAGTGAGCGAAGACGCCGAGGTTCTGGGGACATTACTCGCGGAAAGAATCCTGTCGAAGGGCGGACAGGCGATACTTGATGAGGTTTACGGAAAGGGGCTTTTCTGTGGCGAACAAGGGTAAAGTTTATATCATCGGGGCCGGCCCGGGAGACCCCGGACTGTTTACGATAAAAGGCTTGAGATGCCTCAAGGAAGCTGATGTCGTCATCTACGACTACCTTGTGAACGAGGAGATCATACATCAGGCGAAGGAATCGGCGCGCCTAATCTACGCGGGGAAAAAGGGGGGAGAGCATACCCTTCCGCAGGATGAAATAAATCGACTCCTCCTTGAAGAGGCGAGGCAGGGAAATGTTGTCGCCAGGGTTAAGGGCGGAGACCCGTTCATCTTCGGGCGCGGCGGGGAAGAGGCGGAAATCCTCGCGCAGTCCGGCATCCCCTTTGAGGTAGTTCCGGGTGTAACGTCCGCCGCTGCGGTCCCGGCATATGCGGGCATCCCGCTGACACATCGCGGTCATACGTCCACAGTCGCCTTTGTGACAGGCCATGAAGACGCGACAAAAGAAGAAAGCGATATAGATTGGGAGTGTCTGGCGGGAATCGGCACCGTTGTGTTTCTCATGGGTGTCAAGAATCTCGGCCGGATTACAGCCAAGCTGATGGTTCATGGCAAGCATGTGGATACCCCGGCCGCCCTTATCCGATGGGGGACGACGGAAAAGCAGGAGACCCTGACAGGAACCATCAGCGATATTGCCAGGAAAGCGGAGGAAAAACATTTTTCTCCTCCGGCCATTTTGGTGGTGGGCGGCGTCGTGGATCTTCGGAGCGTGCTGAACTGGTACGAGACGAAGCCGCTCTTCGGTAAAGGCATCGTGATCACGAGACCCGCGGCTCAGGCGGGAGAATTCGCAAGCCTTCTCCATGCGGAGGGCGCCCGGGTGATAAATTTCCCGACAATCAAAATCCTCCCGCCTGTCAGTTACGACGGTCTCGACCGGGCCATCGCTGAACTCTCGGCATATCAGTGGATCATCTTCACCAGCGCTAACGGCGTGGTCTTCTTTTTGAAGCGTCTGAAAGAACTCGGCAGAGACATACGGTATCTGAAAGATATCCGGATCTGCACCATCGGTCTGGCTACAGCGGCCCAGCTTGAACATTTAGGCATCCGGGTTGATCTTGTGCCTGACGAGTTCATTTCCGAGGGGGTGGTCAAGGCGTTTGAGAAGATCAATTTGAGGAGAAGCAGGATACTGCTCCCCAGAGCCGAAACGGCTCGCGATGTCATTCCTGAAGGACTTGCGAAACTCGGGACAAAGGTCGATGTGGTAACAGCATATCGAACAGTAAATTCTGGAAAAGATAAAGCGGAGCTTGCATCATTGATGAACGAGGGGAAGGTGGACGTCATCACATTTACCAGCCCTTCGACAGTTGCGAATTTCATGGAAATAATGGGACGTGATTATGCGACACCGAAGGGAGTCAAAATCGCCTGTATCGGACCAGTCACAGCCGCAGCCGTCAAGAAGGCCGGCCTTCCCGTAGACATAATCCAGGAACGCTATACCATACCGGGCCTGGTTGAAACACTGACGAAATATTTCAGCAAAAAAGTATGAACACAAGAAAAGGAGGGTTAGAATAAATCATGTATTTTCCTGCTTACCGACCGCGGCGGTTGAGAAAAAATGAAAATTTCCGGAGGATGATCAGGGAGACGAAGCTATCCGTCGATAATTTCGTTTATCCTCTTTTTGTGACCTTCGGAAAGGATGTGAAAAAACCGATCAGTTCCATGCCCGGAAATTTTCAAATGTCCGTTGACCATTTGGTAAAAGAAGTGCAGAAAGCGAAAGACCTGGGTATCCCTGCCGTCCTGCTCTTCGGCATCCCGGAGAAAAAGGACGAGGTGGCATCCGGGGCCTTCATGAAAGACGGCATCGTTCAGCAGGCAGTCAGAAGGATCAAAGACAAAGTTCCCGACGTTATTGTCATTACCGATGTGTGCCTCTGCGAATACACGAGCCATGGTCACTGCGGGATGATCGAGAAGGGCGAAGTGGACAACGATGCATCGCTCGAAGTCATAGCGGAAACTGCCGTGTCTCATGCAAAGTCAGGTGCGGACATGGTTGCCCCGTCTGCCATGATGGACGGCCAGGTCGGCGCCATCCGGGAAGCCCTGGATGAAGCCGGTTTCGAGAACTTGCCGATCATGGCCTACTCCGCCAAATATGCTTCCTGCTTCTACGGCCCTTTCCGTGAGGCCGCGGAAAGCGCCCCACAATTCGGTGACCGCAAGGCCTACCAGATGGATCCGGCCAACGGAGATGAGGCTATCCGCGAGATAAGCCTCGATGTTGAAGAAGGAGCCGATATCATTATGGTCAAACCCGCTCTGCCCTACCTCGATATCATCCGCCGCGCACGGGAGGAGTTCGACCTGCCCATTGCAGCCTACAATGTGAGCGGCGAGTTCTCCATGATCAAGGCAGCGGCCAAACTTGGCTGGATGGACGGAGAGAAGGCGATGATGGAATCACTCACCTCAATCAAGAGGGCCGGTGCGGATATCATCATCACCTATTTTGCCACGGAGGCGGCAAAGTTTCTCCAGAAATAGTTGATAAGTGTCAACCTACAATGTTATTCCCACTACACCTTCTGTCATTCCCGCGAAAGCGGGAATCTAAATGGTATGAAACTGTATTATGTATACATTTTAGCTAATAAAAAAAATGGCCCCTTGTATATAGGTGTAACAAACGATTTGATTGAAAGAATACATGCCCACAGGAACAATCTCATCGAGGGTTTTACAAAGAAGTACCATGTCCATGATCTTGTCCATTTTGAAGCATATGATGATATTCATGAAGCTATTACAAGGGAAAAAAGAATGAAAAAGTGGAAAAGACAATGGAAGATCGAACTGATCGAAAAAGATAATCCAAATTGGAAAGACTTGTACCATTATATAATAAAGTAGATAGATTCCTGCTTCCGCAGGAATGACACATTGGACATTGGATTATCGCGACCAAATGAAAAAATTACCGGTTTTGGCTCATACCCTCCGCATGGTTGCCTGGGAAGTGACCAGGAGTTGTAACCTCGCCTGCATCCACTGCCGGGCATCGGCCAAACACGGCCCTTATGCCGGTGAGCTCACGACAGACGAGGGATTGCGTCTCTTGGACGCGATTGCAGCCGTAAGCAAACCCGTGATCATCCTGACTGGCGGGGAACCGCTCCTCCGTCCCGACATATTTGAAATTGCCGCCTACGGAGACAAGAAAGGACTCCGCATGGTCCTGGCCACCAACGGAACCCTGGTCACAGAACAGATTGCCGGAGATATGCTGAAATCCGGGATCAAGAGGGTCAGCATCAGCATCGACGGCATGAATGCAGAAAGTCACGATGCCTTTCGTACTGTGGCCGGAGCTTTCGCAGGAGCGCTCGCCGGCATTGAAGCAATGAAAGAAGCGGGCATGGAATTCCAGATCAACACGACTATAACTAAAGCCAATCTGGATCAACTCCCCCGTATCATGGATCTGGCCATCAGACTGGGCGCTGCTGCACACCATATCTTCCTCCTCGTTCCCACCGGCCGGGGAAAAGAGATGGCGGGGCAGGCCATATCTCCCGCAGATTATGAAAAAACACTGAACTGGTTCTACGAGGCAAGCCTCAATTGCCCGATACAAGTAAAGGCTACATGCGCGCCCCATTATTACCGCATCCTGAAGCAGAGCAAGGGAAAGCAGTTTACGCGGAGCACGGGAGCTGAAAACGCCCTGCATGCCATGACGCGCGGTTGTCTGGGTGGAAGCTCCTTCTGCTTCATCTCTCATACAGGGCAGGTGCAGCCCTGCGGCTATCTGGAGGTTGATTGCGGCCGGATCAGAGAAAAAGGATTCAAGGATATCTGGAACAGTTCCCCGATATTTGAAGACCTCCGTGATTTGAATAAATACAAAGGTAAATGCGGCCATTGTGAATTCATCAAAGTCTGCGGCGGGTGCCGCGCGCGGGCCTACGAGATTACGGGAGATTACTTAGCCCCCGAACCCTTCTGTATCTATGAACCGAAAAGATAATGGATAGCATCGACAAACACATTTTGAATATCATCCAGAAGGACTTCCCTGTGGTTGAAGAACCCTTTAAGGCAGTAGCTGATAAGGTAGGCCTTAGCGAGGATGAGGTTCTTAAGCGTATTAAGAATTTGAAGGAAGAAGGAATCATCCGCCGGATCGGGGCTGTCTTTGATTCCAAAAAGATGGCCTATGCGAGCACCCTGTGCGCCGCCAAGGTTCCCAAAGACAAATTGAAAAAGTTCGTCGCGGTTGTAAACTCCTATGCCGGTGTCACGCACAATTACCGAAGAAGCAATGAATACAATGTGTGGTTCACTTTAATCGCACCAGATCAGGAAACATTGAATAAGTATCTGACCGAGATGCGTGAGAGGACAGGCGTCACGGATATCATCAGCATGACTGCCGCACAGACTTTCAAGATCGATGCGACGTTTGAATTGTGAGCGAAATAGCTCAGGCAGTCATTAATACTAAAATAGTCTCTACCATGTCATTCCCGCAAGGCGGGAATCCAGTATTTATTTTCTGATCCCTCGTTGGAGCCTGCCCTCGAATGTTCTTATCGGGGGCTGGGATGGTGTCTGGATTCCGGATCAAGTCCGGAATGACGGCAAATATATATTTTTATACTATTGACAATGATAGAAAGAACGCAATGACAGAAGAAGCTGAAAAACCTACCCTGTTCTTAATCGACGGCAGCAATTATGTATATCGCGCCTTTTATGCAATCCGTGAATTGTCCAATTCCAAAGGTTTCCCCACTAATGCCATCTATGGTTTTACCAATATGCTCCTAAAGCTGCTGCGGGACTGGAAGCCGGAGTATATCACCGTTGTCTTCGACCTCAAGGGACCCACCTTCCGCCATGAAGCCTTCGAGGCGTACAAGGCCACGAGAAGGCCCACGCCCGATGACCTGATACTGCAGATCCCTTACATCAAGGACATTATTCGCGGCTTTTCCATACCAGTCTTGGAAAGACAGGGACTGGAGGCGGACGACATTATCGGGACTCTGGCCAGAAAGTACGCGGATAAAAATATCAAGACGGTCATCGTTTCAGGCGACAAAGACATGATGCAACTTGTTTCCGATAATATCATGATGATCGATACAATGAAGGACAAGACCTACGACGTGGAAGCCGTCAAGGAACGATTCGGCGTCGGCCCTGAGAAGGTGATAGAGATTCTTGGCCTCACGGGTGATCAATCGGATAATATCCCGGGCGTTCCCGGTATAGGTCCGAAGACTGCACAGCGCCTGATTGAGGAATTCGGATCCGTGGAGGGAGTTCTTCAAAACATCGATAAGGTGCGAAACCCGAAGACCCGCGAAAGTTTGCGGTCGTTCGCCGACCAGGCCAGAATGAGCCACGATCTCGCCAAAATCAAGACGGACGCGGACTTTGATATTGACCTCGAAAGCACGCGCTATTCGGGGCCTGACAATGAGGTATTGCAGGCCCTGTTCAAGGAATTTGAATTCTCATCGCTCCTTCAGGAACTGAAAATCAAAGATGAATCAATCAAAGGGCAATATGGTCTCATCCTCACGGATGCTGAATTCGCGGCCTTGATTGAACGGCTCGGGAATGTGAAAGAATTTGCTTTTGATATTGTCGCGAGTACGGATGTACCGATGCTTGCCGATATTGTCGGTATCTCTATCTGCCTGTCCCTGGCAGAAGCCTTCTACATCCCGTTTTCCCAGGCATACATGGGTGTTCCGCAGCAGCTCAAATCACGCGATGTCCTGAAAGGCCTGACACCATTCCTTTCCAGTCAAGGCATCAAAAAGCACGGCCACGACATGAAGAATGCCGTGATCATTCTGGCCAGAAGAGGCGTGGATCTGCAGGGTCTTGGGTGCGACACGATGGTGGCCCCCTACATACTGAACCCGGCAAAGCACAACTTCGAGCTGGCCGATGTAGTCAGGGATCACCTGGGCAGGCAGATTACGCATCCAAAGGATTTAATCGGCAGCGGAGCTAAGGCTGTTCCTTTCAGCGTTATCCCTGTTGAGAAGGTCAGGGATTACGCGTGCCGGAGGGTCGATGCCATCTTGGGACTTGCCGCAACGCTGCATGAAAACATTGTAGAAGACGGATTCAAAGACCTTTACTATGAGGTGGAGATGCCTCTCGTTTCCGTTCTTGCCGCCATGGAGAAGAAAGGCGTCCTCCTGGATACGCAGTTGCTGAAGGCGATGTCCGCAGAGATCGAACAACTGATGTCTCTTACTGAAGAAAAGATCTACCAGTTGGCTGGAGAAACATTCAATATCAGTTCGCCGAAACAGCTCCAGGTTCTTCTCTTCGAAAAGCTCGGTCTCCCTAAAGGGAGGAAAACGAAAGAGGGACATTCGACGGACATTGAAGTTTTAACCAACCTCGCCCGGAGCCACGAACTGCCCGCAGAAATCCTGTCATACCGGGCCATGGCGAAGCTGAGATCAACCTACATCGATGCCCTGCCATCACTAATCAACCAGGAAACAGGCCGCATCCACACATCTTACAACCAGACGGTGACCGCCACAGGCAGGCTTTCCAGCAGCAATCCCAACTTGCAGAATATCCCCATCAGGACACCGGAGGGAAAAAGAATCAGGCAGGCCTTCATTGCACCGGACGGCTGGGAGATTGTCTCCGCCGATTACTCTCAGATCGAACTCCGGATACTCGCACATCTCTCCGATGACAAAGCCTTGATCGACGCCTTCATGGAGGATGCTGACATCCATACCGCAACGGCGGCGAATGTCTTCGGCGTCTTCCCGGAAATGGTGACGGCGGAAATGAGACGGCAGGCCAAGGTTATCAATTTCGGCATCCTCTACGGCATGAGCGCCTTCGGTCTATCCAAGGAACTTAATGTGCCGCAGAAGACAGCCCAGGCTTACATCGACGAATATTTCAACAAGTACCGGGAGGTGAGAGCCTTTCTGGATGTAATTCTTGCGAATGCACGGAAAGACGGGTTCGTTACCACCCTCCTGAACCGACGCCGCTATCTTCCCGAGATAAACAGCAGCAATGCCCCTGTGAGGCAGTTCGCCGAGCGCACGGCAATCAACACTCCGATTCAGGGAACGGCGGCCGATCTTATTAAAGTGGCCATGATCAATATCTCAAACCTGATTGCGAAAAAGCGTCTCATGGCAAGCATGATCATGCAGGTCCACGATGAACTGGTCTTTGAAGTTCCTCTCGCCGAGAAGAAAGAAGTATTGGCCCTTGTCAAGAAAGAGATGGAAGAGGTAATCAAACTGAAGGTGCCTCTCAAGGTGGACATCTCCTCGGGAAGAAACTGGGACGAGGCACATGGGTGAGATATGGAATTGAGAACAAGAATTCTTTAGGAGGCATCATGGAAATTCGTGGATTACTCGCATTGGTGACAGGCGCCTCAGGCTTCATCGGCGGCCGGCTGGCGGAAAGATTGGCGACTGAAGAAGGCGTCCGTGTTCGCGCACTGGTGCGCAACACCAGGAAAGCGGGGCGTCTGGGAAAGTTGCCCTTGGAGATTGTTGAGGGGGATCTTCTTGATCCGCAATCTCTCTCCAAGGCTCTCGAGGGGTGCGATCTTGTGTTTCACTGCGCCGCTTTGGTCCGCATGACAGGCGTCAAGAAAAAATTCTATCAAGTAAATGTCGAAGGGACGGAGAACATCCTTAAGGCTGCCGTTGAAGCAGGTGTCAAGAAATTCATTCACTTCAGTAGTGTAGCCGTATACGGACTCAATCCTCCGGATGGAGCAGATGAAGACACCGCCTATCAACCTTGCGGCAATCTCTACTGCGACACAAAAATCGCCGCGGAGGAAATCGTATGGGCATATCACCGAGACAGAAAACTGCCGGTCGTGGTAATACGGCCCACCATAGCCTATGGCCCTCATTCCAAGTCGTGGACGCTTTGGCCTATCAAGTTGATTAATTCCGGTCAGATGATGCTCATCAACGAAGGGACGGGCCTCTGCAATTATGTCTATATCGATAATCTTATTGATGCCACGCTGATGGCAACGAAACGCGACGAAGCCGTGGGGCAGGCTTATATAATTGCCGACGACATCGCTCTCCCCTGGAAAGAATTCTTTGGGTGCTATGCACAAATGGCCGGAAAGCCGCAGATGAGATCCGTACCCGAAGGGCTCGGAAAAATAGTCGCCCTGGGAATGGAGATAACGTCAAAGTTTACCGGCAAGCCGCCAAAACTTTCACGGCAGGACGTTGGTTTTCTAACCCGTAAGGCCCGCTTCAGTATTGAAAAAGCAAGGCGCGAACTGGGTTATCAGCCCCGCTTTTCATTGAAGGAAGGAATGCGAATAACCGAAAAGTGGCTGCGGGAAGAGGGACATCTGGGAAAGACCCGGGATTAGCGGGAATAAGCCGGCACTAGGCTAAGATTCTCCCCTATTCCTTCCGTTCCTCAGATCTTAGGCTCAGGATATGTGATCTTCATACCCTTCACTTTTGCCCAGGGTGTCAGGGTGTGAGGTTTAGTGGTCTTACTGCTCATAATATCCGAAACATGGTAATTGCGCACCAGGAGCGCATCACCGATAAGCGATCTGTGGCAGCGCCACGGGACGGCCGACGAAGATGCCATGCTGGTCAAATAAGTGTCACTTCTCTAGAGCTTCTTCGATCTCTGGAATATTTGCCCCAACGACTGACTTCTTCCCGTTAATGATAAAGAATGGTGTGCCACTTATGCGCATCTTTTGCCCGATCTGTTTGTGAAGCTCCAAGAGTTCAACTGCTTCAGGTTTCGCGCATTTTTCATATTTCTGATCATCTAACTTGCCCTGCATGGCATCTTCGTAAGCTTTCACCCGATCGGCGGCGCAAAAGATATATTTTATCTTATTCTCAGCGTCCTGGTGCATGGGGAGCGGGAAAAAGAAAATATAGCGCGTTACGTCCTTTCTCTGTCCTAAAAAGGAGGATGCAGTCCTGCAGTAGGAGCAATCGGGATCGGTAAATTCTACAATAGTATTCTTGCCATTTCCGACCTTGATGGCCTTGTCCAATGGGAGATTTTTTGCGCTTTCGGCAAAAAGCTCGCCCTTTCTCTCTGCGGTGACATTCCTTCCCTCTTTGTCGAAGATATCCCCGACGATGAGATAACCCGGATCCGGAACATAATAGATGATATCAGAACCTTTAATGACCTCGTACATGCCCTTTATATCGGTTGGTTTAATTGAATCAAAATCTGCTCCGGGAAATTCTTTTGTCAATGTCTGTTCTACTGTTTCAGCGCGCAGGTTTCCGCAAATTACAGAAACAAAAACAAGCGCAAACAAAATGGACACTACGGTTCTCTTGTTCATCCTTCCTCCTTACCACCATACGAATTATAGCACCAATATAACACCCCTGATGCAAGATACCTATCAAAATACTTTATTAGACTTGCAGCCCCGTTCTGAAGCCACTCTCAACAGCTTCAGCTATCCTGGCGACTTTGTCACAGTCACCCACTAAGCGAACAGATACACCTGCTTTGCCTTCAATTTCCCGAGCCAGTTTGTTGGACGATTCATACCCTACGGCAATAACGACAGTGTCTGCTTCAAGGATTTCGGTTGAACTGCCGCAATTGAAGTTTAATCTCTTACGATTTCATCTCGCGAGCTCCCGATGACAGGATGCACGCATCGGCGGTTTGCTCCCCGGCCTTTCGCAGCAACAGCTCCCAATCTTCTTCAACCATTTTTTGAATCTGATCAAAATCTTCGGCAGTCAGATGACTGAAGCGGCCCTGAACCTCGAAATAGTCCTGCACAGGACGTTGCCTGTCCTTGTAATTGATGGTGTAGCGGACGCCGTCTACTACCTCGTATAAAGGGAAGATATTTGCCTGGACGGCCATCCGGGCGACCTTCACGGACATTTCAGAGGGGATACGCCATCCGGGGGGACAGCTCGCGAAGATGTGCAAAAACTTCGAACCTTTGATGGATTTGGCTTTTTTTACCTTCCGAACAAGATCCTCCGGAAATGCTATATTTGCTGTCGCGACGTATGGAATACGGTGCGCCCCGCCGTTCAACGCCAAAAAAAGGGAAACTCTGGACTTGGTAACCTGCCTGAAAAAAAGCTTTGGCCAATAAGGTGGCCAACACAACGGTACCCCCGCCGCCGCGTCCATGAAAGCGGATTTCAAGCATCTTCTTTCTTCCCTCACTTTATTAACTTAAGCTAATCTCACTTATTATAAGGGTCAGTGGGGCGAAGAGGGCTAACCTGTTACGGAGATCCATGCCCTCCCCCTCAGCGTTATTTTAAATGGTGGATCCGCTTCAAGCGCCCGATGAATTCATTTGCAAGGGTGGAAGCAAGGTCATCTTTTCCCAGTCCCTTCTTCAATCCTTCAACGATCACACCCATGCCGGCTTTTACTTCTTCGTGCGGACCGGGCAGGGCAATGACGTAAGTAGGATGAAGGTGAGCAACGCCGATTCTGACCCCGTCTTTTTCGTGGCGTCCTTTTCCTTTTTCATAATGGATTATGTAAGGAGTGGCTGCCTCAGGATCGATTCTGAGAAGAGCCTCGACCATCCGATCCTTGTCTTCGGCCCCAACTCCGCCGGTCGTGATGATCAGTCCGTAGCCTTCGCCCAAAGCCCGGCGAAGGACAGGGACGATGGTCTCAATATCGTCTTCCAGCGCGTCCCCTACGGTGACGCTGTATCCTTCCTTCATCAGTCTCTCTCTGATGTAAGGGCTGTTGGTATCCTGAATCATGCCTCTCTGGACCTCAAACCCGGAAGGAAAAACGATTGCCCTCTTCCTTATCCGCTCTGAGATGTCGCGCTGCATCCGCTCCATTCCTCCGAGTATCTCACCAGCCGTCTCCTGATTCTCGATAGCGATCAATCCCAGGATACCATCGGAGTGAATACTCGTCTCAGGGGTGAGACTGACCCCCGGGATCGCCGCCAGCGCCTTGAGCAGTTCATCATTCTTGCCGATGATGTCCTCGGCCTTGACGGATTTCTTCAGGATGTCAAGGGTGACAAGCTCCTCACGCACATCGACGACCATGATCTCCTTCTTGTCGAGGTGCAGGACCTCGGCGAACTTCTCTGCGATCAATCCCAGGTCGACATCCGCTATGTGTATCGGACTTACCCAGATCTCGGTCTTTTCAAAAAGTTCGAGTTCCAACCTTCTCTCCTGTCTCCGCCGTAATATCCATTCTCATATCAAGCAGGGGTGCATCAACAACGGCCTGGCCGATATCGACGATCTCTACGGGCAGCTTCTTGAGATCCCGGAGGTCGCTGATCCCGATGTTCCCCGCGAAGGCGATCTTGACTCGGTCTCGCAGCCCCTTCGCCCGCAGCGTGGAATCAATCTTTACAATGTCCTCTTTTCTGCCCGTGTCGATCATAATGATACCGCCCCGGCCCTCTGCAGCGAGGACTGCTTCCCGGAGGAGGTCCTGTCCCTCTCCTTTCAACTGGATCACCAGGGTGCGTCCTTTCAGGCTTTTCACTGATTGCAGTGTTTTTCCGACCCCCCCCAAGACTTTGACGTAGTTCTTGTCCAGGTAAAGGAAGGGTTTCTCTGCCATGCGGTATGGGATGCCTCCGTCCGCGATGGCCTGCCGGACCAGGTCCTTGATGGGCAGGGGCATCTTTTTCCATGCCCCGCATACCACCTTCAGGTCTTTTCCGGCAGCCTTTTTTGCGTTCCGGGCCGCCGTGGCAATACCGGAGGCCTTTGAGATCCAGCCGATAAGCTCCTCTTCGCCCGCGGCCAGCTGTTTGGCGCTTCCCTCCAAGGTGGCGATGATCTCCGCCGGTCTGACCCTCGCCCCACTTTTTTTGCATTTCCTCAAATGGATTCCCAGATTCTTGCAGGCCTTTTTCAGCCATGTGATTCCGGAGAGGATGCCCTCTCCCTGGGCGGAGATTTGAGCAATGTATTTCTTTTCGCGGATGCGGGCAAAGATGATATCCCGGATATCCTGTTGAGGTATCATTATCTAACCTGCCAGACGCTTCAGATACTCCCGTTCTTTCTCTACCCTTTCTTCAAGCCGCCGCAGGTTCTCCTCCGTGAGGTTGCGGAAGCGACCCTGAAGGGCGAGATAATCCCGGAGCGGCTTCTCCGACCGTTTGGAACTCAGGGTATACTTCTCCCCGTTTTCAATTTCGTAAAGGGGAAATATCCCTGTCTCGGTGGCCAACTTGGCAAGCCTGATCGTCATCTCCGGAGAATAGCGCCATCCCGTGGGGCAGGGAGAAAAGATCAGGATGAACTTCGTGCCCCCCATCTCCTTCGCTTTCTTCACCTTCCTGATCAGGTCAGCGGGATATCCGATGGAGGCCGTTGCAATGTAAGGGATATTGTGAGCTGCCATGATGCGGACAATGTCCTTCTTGGGCGTATCTTTCACGTAGGGGGCGGGGGTCGTAGTTGTCCAGGCGCCCGTGGGAGTTGAAGAGCTCCTCTGAATCCCCGTATTCATATAACCTTCGTTATCGTAGCAGACGTATATGATGTTGTCATTTCTCTCGGCCGAACCCGATAAGGCCTGAAGGCCGATGTCAAAAGTCCCCCCGTCGCCGGCCCATGCGAGGACATGTATGTCTTCCTTGCCCATGACATCCAGGGCCGCCCGGATTCCTGAAGCCGTTATGGCTGTCGATTCAAAAGGAATCCTGAGGACGGGAACCTTGAGTGAAGAAAAGGGAAATCCCGCAGCAATCGTCCCGGCGCATGAGGGTGGAATGACAATGATGGTTCTCGGACCCAGTCCCTTCAACACATATTTCATAGCCAGCGCGGCTCCACAGCCTGGGCAGGCCGTATGTCCTGAGTAAAGAAGCTCCTCTTCGGGTATGGGGAATTTTATCTGAGCAGGCCTATCCATGTGCTTTCTCCTGGGTTCTCACTATTATGCGTTTGTTCAATGATTCTTTCAATGTCTTTATCGGTCACGTCCTTGCCTCCCAAGCCGGCAATGAATTCATAAACAGGCATACGGGAATCAAAGCCTTGGAGGGCAGCCTTGACCTCCTGTGCAAAGATCCCTCCGCAGCCGGGAGAGAAGTCACGATCAATCACTACCACCTTCTTTGCTTTTCGAAGGGGCTCACATATCTGCTTTTCGGGGAAGGGACGAAACATTCGGATCCGGAGGACACCGACTTTCATTCCCTTGGCCCGGCAGTGGTCGGCGACGACACGACATGTGCCAGCGATTGTTCCTGCCGTCACCAGGATAAGGTCGGCATCTTCACAGAGATAGGAGGAGAAGAGATCATAACCCCTGCCAAAAACCTTCTTAAATTCGGCATCGACTTCATTGCACAGGGTCTTGGCCTTCTCCATGTCCTGATGCATCTTATACCGGAAATTGATGTAGTAATCCGTCGTTGACCCGAACATGCAGGGATTATCAACGTCGAGACACTCCCGGGCGGGCGCGGGCGGGAGGAAGAGGTCGATCTGGCTCTGCTCCGGAAGGTCAACAATCTCATAGGTGTGAGAAAGGATGAACCCTTCCAGATTGACCATGACAGGAAGCAGTAATTTCTCCGATATCCTGTAGGACTGAATGATTGTGTCAAAGACCTCCTGGCCGCTCTCACAGTAGAACTGCAGCCAACCCGTATCTCTCTGGGAGAGGCTGTCGGAGAGATCCGCCTTCAGATTGAAAGGGCTTGCCAGCGCCCTGTTGACGTTTGCCATGACTATCGGGAGCCGCAACCCTGAGGCATAATGCAGCAGCTCATGCATCAACGCCAGCCCCTGGGAGCTTGTTGCCGTGAACGTTCTGGCCCCCATGGCTGAGGCGGAGATGCATGCGGCCATGGCGGAATGCTCCGACTCCACGTTGATGAACTTGGCCTTAAGGGCCCCCGTCGCGCAGAAACCGGACAACATCTCCACTATGGAAGACTGAGGAGTGATGGGATACGCTGCTATGACTTGGGCCTTCGCTGCCAGAACAGCATACGAAACGGCCTGGTTGGCAGAAATGACTTCTTTCATCTTTCTTCCTTCTCAATCAAAATGGCTCCTCTCGGGCACTCTTTCGCGCAGATTCCGCAACCCTTGCAATAGGTGTAGGAGATTTGAAATGCACCGCCCTCCGCATGGATCGCGTTATCCGGACAGTACATCCAACATATGCCGCAACGGTTGCATTTTTCCGGATCGAGGATCGGTCTTTGTGAGCGCCACTCACCTGTTTCATTCCCCTCTGTAGTGATAAAGGAGATGGCTGTGATTGGCAGCGTATCTAATGATTTCAGACTGTATCGCTTTTTCATTCAATCAACCTCTTGCTGGCAAGGTTATGTTACCTAAAATACCACCTTCTCATAAGCCTCGTGGGCAGCCTTTGCATTGTTCTCAGGGTGGGACGGTACATTCTCGCGTACAGCGTCCATGATCGATTCTATCGCAACCTCCCCTGTTACCTTGGAGAAGGCCCCCAGGATCGTCGTATTGACGATGGGAACCGATGCGCTTCCCAAGTGGTATTTCTGTGCAATGGTATTTGCATCCAGCGTTGCCACGCGATAGGAGCCGAGGAAAAGATAGTCCTCGGGTCTTTTGTCGCTGTTGATGATGATCCAGTGTCCCTCTTTCAGGCCCTGGGCAATGCCTTTCTTCCGGGTCAGGCTGGAGTCCAGAATGATCAGACAATCGGGCTCATATATCCCGAACCGCTCCCTGATCTCATGGTCGCTCACGCGCGTAAAGGCGACTACGGGCGCACCTCTTCTCTCAGCCCCGAAGTTCGGGAAAGCCTGAACGAATTTCTTTTCCTTGAAGAAGGCGGAGGCGAGAACCGTCGATGCTACGACCGCGCCCTGTCCTCCTCTTCCATGAAACCTGATTTCGTACATTCGCTTCCACTCCATTTCTTATTTGAGCCTGCCTGATGGCCGGGCAGGAATCCCCTTCTCGAAAAACCGCCGGCAGTGAAATATCTCCCCTCAATAGGGATTGGATGCCCCGCTGGCGCATCCCTCTCAAGTCGCTGTCTTGAGTCGATCTATTCAGGATGCAGAGCCTATTGCCTGCTAACCTTTACCTGTTTGTCTTTCAGCACCGCAGCACTTAGACCGCGCTGACGGCACCACTTCGGAAGCAACTCTCCTTCCACCTTCTCTTCAATGCCCGAGACCTTGGACCTGAGCAGATCGGCCAGGGGTTCAGTCATGTTGAATCCGTTTGCCGCACCGTCAAATACGAGGATATTCGAGGTACCGCTGACCCGCGTCACGAAGTCGACCGCCTCCTGCAGCCCTTCCGTCATCACCGCATATTTCATGTACTGGGGATTCTGCGGGTCCGCATTCATATGGTTCACCATGGCGCGACCCACCACAACGGTTGGAACATGCTGGGAAAAGAAGGTGCATGGCAATCCGCTCATGCAGTAGTTGTTGATCATCCATTTGACGGCTGGATTCAAAGGAGGGATATTCTCGATAAGACGATGGCCCAGTTCGTCAAAATACATCTCCGTGTAGCGTGAAAACGGAGGGAATCCCTGATCCAGATCGAACTCATCCACAGAGAGCCCTGCAAAATTGTCGTACACGATCCCGCCCGCTCTCATGTACCCGATGGGCATGGGACCGTCGACGATCACATTGCATTGGTCGATGTGTTCCAACAAGGCAAGCAGTTTTCCATACCATCTCAGCGTATCGACCGCCATATACTCATCCTGCTTCAGCAGATCGTTGTTCGCGCTGACCTCGGCGATCCCGCTGGGTGCAACGTTCAGCATGACGGAAAAGACAAACTTGCTCTGGACGAAGTCCGACGTGAAAACCGCCCTGGGAATGATGTTCGACGATCTCGGGCCGAAGTTCTGGTGATATGTGGAACGCGTCTCCATCCTCGCATACGACATTGCGAAAGGCTTGATGATCCGGTTGATCATCCGATGGTTGTGGAGCTCCCTCAAATCATTGTTGTGGGCGTGGATAACCCACTTCGCATCATAGGCCCTCTTGAGTCCGTAAAGGGTTCCGAATTCCGTCTCGATGGGAAAACCTTCATCAATGGGCGTCATCCCCATGGCCTTCCCGTCGAAATACTGATCAAGGCCGAATTTCTTGATGTACTCCTCTGTCTCCCTGAATCGCAGCCCAACACCGGCGCGCAGGCGTATATCCTTGGTACCGGTCCTCTCCGTGATCACATCGCGTGTCACCTTGATCATCTCCGCGTAGGCAGTCCCGCCATAGAGCGTGAAACCATGGTGCGATGCCAGGATGTTGACAGAATCCCCGGGCTTGATCTTGGTCATATCAACCCCGTTCAAAGAATCCCGGGTCGCCTGACGGATCGCTTCAACCCCCTGCTCGCTCGGGAAAAGGGGATTGGGCATAGAGGGAAGGAGTTCCCGAATGGTCAGGGAGGACATCCCTGGCAAATCAGCGGCTCTCATCTTCAACAGCTCTGGATCAATGCAGTATTGTGATCGGTTAGGAGCGGCAGGTTTTAGTGTCTTTCCCATCTTATGTACCTCACTTACTCTCGAAAACAGTTTCGATTAGTTTCATGTCATCATCAAAATGATATCCCCGTGCCTCATGCTTTTTCTTCAGTTCGGGGTCCAGGTCCCACAGGGTGAAGGTCTTTCCATAGGTCTGGTGTGTGCTCCCTAGCGTGACCGGGAATCCGGATACCTCCAGAAGTTTGACGATCGACTGGATACAAAGGACGGCGCAACCGGTGCGGGCTCCTGTCATCCGGGAGATGTCGTCAGGCGTTTTGGCTCCTTTCATAATGGCGGCAACGACCTCTTCAGCGCGTGACTCGTTGCAGTAACAGATGATCTGCTTCGGATGGATATGCGCCTTCTTGCAGATGCGCATGATCTCTTCCTGATCGAACTGGCTGGCGTCGACGGCTACGGTATAAGGCTCCTGTATCGGTTCGATGGTGATCGCGAATACAGGACATCGGTCCACACAGCTCAAACAGCCTTTGCACTCTGCGAACGTGTAAGTGGGCGGCGCGGCGCATCCGAAACACCTTTGTGCTTCGTTCACGGCCTGGTCCTCCTGATAGCCGAGGATGACCTCTTCAAAAGAGCGGACCGCCTGCCCCAGATCGAGATGACCGGCCTCGTTCCTCGCCGCCGGATAGAAGTAATCACGATTCATCTCTTCATAAGTCACGACCTCGCGCGCGGCCATCTCCTGGCGCGCATCCCCCTTTTCGAGGAAACGATGGATGGCCAAAGCCGCTTTTTTACCCGCACCGATTGCCTCGGATAAGGTGCCTGCCCCCTTGGTTGCATCCCCTCCGGCAAAAATGCCTTTGATATTGGTCTCGAAAGTTATATCGTCGATCTTGATCGTTTTGGAGGGGTTTCTCTCCAGCTCGACAAAATCTTTATCGTCCGGTCTCTGACCGATCGCGACGATCACCATATCGGCCGCGATGGTTGGGGCAGCACCATCTCCAAACTCCGGCGCGAATCTTCCCTGCTCATTAATGACGCTCGTACACTGGATCGTTTCCAGACCCACGATTTTGCCCCGATCGGCCAATATCTTTCTGACCCCCAGGTCGGGATGGATGATAACCCCTTCCCCTTCGGCCTGTTCGATCTCCACGTCCTGGGCCGGCATCCTGTCTTTGCAGGTCAGGTCGCAAGACTCCAGGCAGATCAGGTGAACCTCCTTGGCCCCGAGTCGCCGGGAAAGCCTGGCAGAATCGATGGCCACATTGCCGCCGCCGATGACCGCCACGCAGTCCCCCATTTTCACCTTTTCCCCAGAGTTCGCCCTCCTCAGGAAATCGACCGCATACAAGACCCCCTTGGTCTCTTCCCCAGGAACGCCCACCTTATGACTTGCCCATGAACCTGTTGCGACAAAGACCGCCTTGTATCCCTGCTTAAAGAGCTCTTCGGCGTTCTTTACAGGCGTATTCGTCTTGATATTGACCCCTGACTCTTCGATATATCTGATCTCGTTATCCAGGACCTGCTTCGGCAGCCGATATTCAGGGATACCGTAACGCATCATGCCGCCTGCCTTCTCAGCACCCTCGAAAAGAGTGACATGGTAACCCATCCGGCCCAAGTGGAAGGCGCAGGAGAGACCTGCCGGTCCCGATCCCACCACGGCGACGCTCTCCATCCGGACCACCTTTGGCTTGACCGGCTTATAGCCCATCTTCATGGCAGTATCGGCAATAAAACGCTCTACAGACTTGATCGACACGCCTTCGTCGAATTCGATCCGGTTGCACTCTTTTTCGCAGGGATGATGACAGACCCGGCCCGTAGCACCGGGAAGCGGGTTTGTCTCTCGGAGCAATGCGTAAGCCTCAAGGTATTTCTTCTCTCCGATCAGATAATTAAACCCTTCGATGTCGTTTCCAATCGGACATTGAACTGTACAAGGAGAGACCTTGCTCTTCTCCAGCGGTCGGCTTATTGATGGGGTGTAGGCCTTCGTCGGGCAAACATGGATGCATGTTTTGCAGCCGACACATTTTTCCAAAATGAAATGTGAATTCGTTATAACCTTTTTCATAGCTTTTCTGCCCTACCTCTCAAGTCAAAAGACCATATTTCATGGAGTGGTCTTTCTTTTACAATTTCAGGGTCGCGCGTCCTTCCCCTGCTTGCGTTTCATGTCCAGGTGAAATTCTTTCTTGCAAAATGGACACTTGAGCTTTTGCTTGGGGTTTACTTCAACGACCTCCGCGAGAATCCTGTCCAGGTAATATTCCTTTCCGCACAACGCACACTCTATATAATGCACTTTTGCCATGGTAATCTCCTTTATCTAAAACTGTCTCAGGACATCCGGCTCCAGGAAATCCTCCAGCCTTATTCTGGACATCACCGATTCAGGTATGCAGAGCCTTTTGGCAAAGCCGCGGGGATCGACAGGCTTGGTCGCATCAATCCCGCCCTTTGTCGTCAAGATGTCATTGCCCGACGGGTCTAACCTCGTGCCCATCATGCCGGGGATGACCACAAGGTCCTTGTCCCACTGTGATCGTGTAGCGATCGCCCAGAGCACATGCTCATCATCAAAGATATTGACGTCATCATCCACCACAACAACATGTTTTATCCGGTAATCGGAGCTAAGGGCCGTTGCAATGGCGGTCTTAGGCTCCCCTTCGTTGGACTTCCGAATCTGAATATAAGCGTGGAGCCTCGCCGTCCCTGAGACGGGTACGTGCACTCCGACAATTCCGGGCACCACTGCCCTGATTCTATTGTAGAGATAGGCTTCGATCATCGGCGCATCGAGCAGGAGATGATCTGCATGTCCCGGCATGATGTCCAGGTAAAAGGCATCCTTCCTTCGCGTAATAGCTTTTACTGAGGTTACAGGGTTCAGCCTTTGGCCACCATAATACTGGGTATATTCGCCGAAGGGGGCTTCTATATCAACCGCTTCGTAGGACATTTCGGCTTCCAGGACTATCTCTGCCTGCGCGGGAACGAGCATCTCCGTACCCCACGTTTCAGAAGGGGTCAGCTCAACAGGTTCGCCTATGATTCCGCCGATTATCTGCGGCTCGTCCGTAAAGATTTTCGTTTGCGCTCCCATATAGAAAGCGGGATGATGCCCAATCATAATGATTATAGGAACGTTGCGTTTTAGGGCCTTGTACTTCTGGAAGACGTAATTTGTGTGACGCGCCGCGTTGAAATTGACGACAAGGCTCTTGGGGCCTGCGACATAGATCCTGATGATTGCGCAATTGACCCATCCTGTCTCCGGGTCTTTTATCCAGACGCTTGCGCTGGTAATATACGGCCCCAAATCCATTTCATGATGAGTCACGATCGGCAGTTCATACAAATCTACATCATCGCCTTTCTGGATAACGCCTTTGACCATCGCTTTGGACTTATCGATTACGACCGGAGGCACAGGCTTCTCTTTTTCGATATAGTCCAGGGGAAGCCTCTGAACCGTGGACCCGATAGCATCTGCGAGCCTCTCCCTGGAGCCAAAAAGATTGATCACTACAGGCAGTTTAGAGATAGCGCCCTTCAGGTTTCTGACCTTCTCGAAGATAATGACAGGCTGCTTTTTTCTGGACTCCACCAGCTGCAGGATGGCAGGGATTTCAAACTCAGGGGAAACTTCCTTTTTGACCCTGATAACATGGGACGGCATATCCCTTTCCAGGTGTTCTATATACGATCGCATGCCTTGGTTCATCGTATGCTCCTCCTTGGATTAGCTCTCTCTATAAATATGGCTAAGAATGTTGTCTCATTCTTACTTTTGTCTGAACAGTTACCTTCACTCACTGAGTATGATTCGCGCATCAGCAATAATGGCTCCCTTCTCCATGACAAAAATCGGATTGAGGTCCATCTCCATAATTTCCTCATTGGCCTGGGCCAATTTCGAAACTTTCACCAACAGATCGCACAAGGCATCGACGTCTTTCGCCGATTTCCCCCGGATTCCCGTAAGAAGAGGATATCCCTTGATCTCTTCCACCATATCCCGGGCGTCCTCGCGGCTTAAGGGAACAACACGAAAAGAGACGTCCTTCATAACCTCCACCCATATTCCGCCCAGTCCAAACATGATTACTTTCCCAAAGGTAGGGTCTGTCGCCAATCCGATTATGACCTCTTCGCCTCCGTCAACCATGTGATATAGCAGTACACCCTCTATCCTGGCTTTGGGGTCATAGGCCCGTGCATTGGCCATAATTTCGTCATAGGCGCCTTTGACCTTCTCCGGATTTTCAAGATTCACCTTCACGCATTTGGCATCGGTCTTATGAATGATCTCCGGCGAGACTACCTTCGCCACAACCGGAAATCCAAGTTCACCGGCGAATGCAACCGCCTCTTCAGCCGAAACGGCGACCTTTTCTTTCGTAACGGTACAGTCATAGGAGGAAAGGATCGCTTTGGCTTCTGGTTCCAGTAAAATATTCCGTTTGGCCTTCCGGACCTTACCCAGAATTTCCTTAGCCTGCTGATGGTTATTCATCGCACTTCCTCCTTCTCTAACCGCTCCACCGCTTTCTTGTATTTTATCAGGGCCCCCAGGGCTTTCGCTCCCCTTTCCGGGGTCAAGAAGAGAGGTACTTTCTTCTGCTGCAGGATCTCTTTACAAGCATCCACCTCTTTTCCAGCCGAAGGCCAGACGACAATGAACGGTTTCTTGCAGGTGGCCTGGATCTCCAGCATCGCATCCAGGGCAGCCTTGGGGTTGTTTTCTCCCAGGCCGACGAAGGCCAGCATGTCGATATTCTCGTCCGCCTCGATGATGTTGGCCCGCACAACAAAGGGATTCATTCCCTTCAGCATCGCCATCGCACCGAGATCGATGTCGGTCGGGTTCGTCCTGCTGGCTCCGGGGATATCTTCCGTGAGTCTCCTGACGGTCTCCTCCGAAAACGCGGGAACCTGAAGGCCCACCTCTCCGCAGGTATCCGCGGCCGCCACGCCCGGACCTCCGGGTCCGGCGATGATGCCTACCCTCGGCCCTTTGGGAATTCCTTGTCCGCACCATACGTTCTCGAAGGCGATAAGATAATCCTGGGCCTCCTCGAAGTCTTCCACACGGAGAACCCCGGCCTGTCTAAAGGCGCCATCGTACACTGCGATAGAACCGGCGATAGAACCGGTGTGGGAGGCGGTCATCTTTCTACCTACCTCCGTCCTACCAACTTTATACACGATAACGGGTTTGACTCGCGAGAGGGGCTTGGCCACTTCCAGGAACCGCTTCCCATCCTTGAAGCCTTCCAGATAGACGAAGAGCGCGCTTGTCTTGGGGTCATCTTTCAGATAATCCATAAAATCAATCACCGAGACGTCGCACTCATTTCCAATGGAGATGAACTTGCTGAAGGCGAGCCCCCGGACCTCTCCCATGTTGATGAAATAACCGCCTCCTCCTCCAGACTGGCTTATGACGGCGACCCCGCCCACTTCTTTTGGGAACGTGCTTCTCCTCGCCCAGGCGTGACCGGACTCGGGGCAGAGGATGCCGACACAGTTCGGCCCTATGAGCTTCATGCCGCCCTGGCGGGCCATCTCCACCAGCTTTTGCTGAAGGAGCACTCCTTCCTTGCCCGTCTCGGCATATCCGGCGGAATGAATGATCCCCGCAGGGATCTTTTTTTGGACGCACTCCTCCATGATCTTTACCATGCCTGCGGCCGGGACAATGAATATGACGAGGTCGATATCATCAGGAACGTCCAAGACGCTCTTATATGCCTTGAATCCGAGGATCTCATCCTCCTTGGGATTGATGGGATAGATCTTTCCTTTAAATCCATACTGAACGAAGTTTTTCACCCACACATTTCCCGTCTTCTTGGGATCCGTAGATGCGCCAATTATCGCAACAGATTGAGGGTAAAAGAACTTGTCCAAAGCCTCTCGCTCTTTCGGCTCCATAAACAATCTCCTCTATCTTTTAATTTTCTTCTTAGACCCGTCTCCTGCTGATACTCTTCGCTCCATCATCCATCAAGGCGAATCCTTTCGAAACCTCTTCCGGGGTCAGCCATTTGCCTAAATCCATGGGCTCGAATTTGGGTCTTAATGTCCTGTATTTATCTGCCATGGGAACGGTTGTATCCACGGACCACTTTGCGAAGTTGGGACCGATACCTGCCCCCTTTATAATATTAACGTCCTCTGCGGGGCGTGTTCTCCTCGACAATGCCCAAACGATGTCCGAGGGGTCATAGATATCTACGTCCTCATCGACGGCTATCACGAAATTCAGGTTCCTGACCGCCCCAAAGGCGGCGCTGATAAGGTTTTGCGAGATTCCCTGCTGCTGCTCATGGGGCACTCGACACTGGATAATTGTCCCCAAATGTCCTTTCATCGCGTCCAGAGTATGACAGTTCACGAATATGTTCGGGGCCGAGTTCTTGCACGCATTATAAATGCTTGCTTCCGATATGAGCACCTGCAGGTTATTGGTCTCATAGGCATCGGCCAGAGGTGTGAAGTAACAGGGATTGTTCCTGTAGGTGATGGCCGTAATCTGAACCTTGAAGCCCACGTCCGCCAATCCTTCGTAGCCAAGTTGCTCAGGAAAGAAATACGTTTTCCCCGGTCCCTTCGCTTTGGATGGAATTTCTTCGGTTATTTTTTCACTATACATCACCTTTCCTTCCAGGACGATATCCGCATGGGCCAGGGCATAGGCGTCGACAGTTTTCGCTTTGCAATACTCAACAGCCTGCCCTTCCAGGTTTCCAGCCATCCCCAGGTCATCCGTTCCAATCGGGCGGATTTGAGGGAAGTCACCGCCGGAGGCTACAACGTTGCATGCCGGAGACATGCCGATATTAATCGTAACGGGGTACTCCTGCTTCTTCGCCTTATGGTGATAGAGCACTTCCAGGAAGTGACGGCTGTACAACGTTGCTAAACTCACCCAATCTTTTCCCAGGCTTGGATTCATGCGATGGAAAGAAAGGTTAAAGGAGTGTTCCCCTCCGCCCATCTCCTTGGGAACGTTGATCATCACCACACCACCTGAAATAACAGGGCCAATATCCAATTTCGTGTGCGTAATTACCGGCAGGAAATTCAGGACATCAATGTCCTTGGTGATGACGTTCTCCTGGCACGGCGCCTGCGTCACCAATTTAGGTGGAACGGGATTCTTGGCTGCGTCCAGAATACGTTTGGGAAGCCCTTCACGCGTTGTCCCAAAGTACTTAGCTACACGCTCGCGACGCGAAAAAATGTTCGTGACAGCCTTGCATTTTGGGTAGCCCTTTATCTTTTCGAAGACGAGCGCCGGACCGCCATCAAAGCTCTTGGTGATGCCTGCTATTTCGTATAGCGGATCCACCTCTTTGGAAATGATGAGAAGTTCCCCTTCCCTGGCACAAAAATCTATAGCCCCTTTTTGGTCTATCAGTTTTGCCTTCATGCTTCCTCCTTACTGATTCTGTATCGATGAATTCAATTTTACTTTTCTCTTCATTGCCAATTGGGGCTGTCAATTGTTGTACGCGACCCAATGTGGCGCCACCCAATCTATTTTAAAGACAAGTTAGCCCGCCAAGGTTTCGGGCCCTCGCATGGATGTTCCGCGGAGGTCCGATGCCCGGAAAAAATTCGCACCTCTAGCTTTGAGGGTGGCGCAGAAGCGCCAGCCCTCTCACCTGCTAGACCACAGAGCGGGTATCACAGGCGGTTATGGTTCCTTGGTAAAGAGGTTGAAAAAAACCAGTAACAGATTATCTTACTTTTTGCTCTTCCAATATTTTACCATCCACGGAGGCAACTGATATTCCGACGTGCCTCCGTATTTTAGGCCGACCCACTTGTTGTCGCCCAAAAATGGTTTGCCATCAGGCCAGATAACCATTGGTTTTCCATCTATCCATTGGATAATGGTAGTTGTCGTATAACCGGGGCCGAATACTACATCATGCACCCACTGCTGACCTTTCTGCGTAAATGCGATTCTTCCCGAAGCTCCCACATAGTCGGTCTTTTCCAGGGCGGTTACCACAGCGTCTTTATCAAGAGTACCGGCTCTTTCAATAGCTTCTTTCATTACATTGTAAGCGTCATAACATACGCCGCAGTATGAGGGGCTATATCCGTATCGAGCTTTCAGCTTCTTGTAATAAGGCATTGTCTTGGCCGTTATCTTGGCATCCCCAAACGGGGACAAGGTCGCCTCATAGTTGATCAATCCGCCGCTTGACGCCCAATTTCGATCGTTCATGGACGCACAGTCAAACCCAATCATGGCGGCCGGTATCTGGAGCTCACCCCACTGTTTAGGAACGACCGCTCCGATGGGACCACAAGCATCGAAACGGATTATATGCGCGCCTGATTGTTTAATAGCCGATAATTCAGCGGTTACGTCCTGGGCTGTAATGGAAGGTCTCCATACACCAGCTATTTCCATACCATTCTCGGGAATCCTCTTTTGCATGTCCTTAATCACGGGCTCTACCCATAATGCCTTTTCCCCCAGGAGGGCTACGCGAGGTTTTGCAATCCCCAAGTCCTTTATTACCTTATCACGTACAATGAGGAGTCCGTTGAAAACTACATCGCCGATATACTTGGAATTTAGTGTTGCGATCTTAAAGAAGTACTTCAGCCGGTCATAGTTTTTTGCCACCCTTGCAACCGGCTCCGGGGACCCTGTATAGCAGTTAATCCATATGGCCTTCTTGTCCCCTATAACTTCCTGCATGGCGAGCACCGCTTCTGTCCTGTATCCCCCCACGATGAAATCTACCTTATCGACAGTTATCAGTCTTTCCATAGCGCTTACCGCATCTGAGATGTTCAAAATCTCGTTGCTGTCCACCTTGACTAACTCTACTTTATATTTTGTCTTGCCAACCTTGATACCACCCGCCTTATTTATGTCTTCGACAGCCATCTCAGCGGTTAAAGAACATTCCTGACCGACTATGAATTTCATGGGGCCTATATACCCAAACTTGATGGTCTTTTGAGCATGAGCCATCGTGGCCATAGCCATTATCAAGAAAAACACCAACATGCCGTATATTGCCTTTTTATGCTTGCTTGTCATAGCTTCCTCCTCCCTTAGCTTCTTTCTACGATTCGGAATATCCGCTTTTCTCTCCTTTAGAACGACCCAAAAGCGAGTCCCATTTCCCGTCGGCATCTCACCTCCTTTTCTTCTCTCTATTGTCGTATTATAAAGCCGCTATATTCTGAGAACATCCTCCAGACAAAGCGCGCTTTCGCTGGTTACTGCACGCCCCGTCTCCACACCCGCCGTTTCATCCACCGGACTACAGGCCCAAGTAAGTTTCCCTGATGAGCTCATCAGCAAGCAATTCCTGCGAAGTTCCCTCTGCGATTATCTTACCCCGGGAAATCACATAATTTCTGGAAGCCAAGTCAAAGGCGAAACTTACATCCTGCTCAGTCAAGAGGATGGTGACTCCCATGCCCTGTACGTCCCTGATGCGTTCGAATAAGCTATCCTTAATCAATGGGGCAAGCCCGACCGAAGGTTCATCAATTAACAGAATTTTTGGTTCTGACATCAGCGATCGGCCGATTGACAACATTGTGCGCTCGCCGCCAGATAAGGTCCCTGCAACTTGAGATGATCTTTTTTCCAAAACTGGAAAAAGGGCATAGACCTTCTCAAGATTCTCATCCGCGACCTTCTTGTCGATAAAAAGGGCGCCCACTTCCAGGTTCTCCTTCACTGTCATCTCTCGAAATGGTCTTCCCCTTTCCGGGCAGAGAATTACGCCTCTTCTTGCAATTTCGTGGGCGGGAAGATTGATTAGCTCCTGTCCGTCAAACTTGACACTTCCGTTTAAGGTAATTTTCCCGCTTACCGTTCCCTTAAGCGTATCCAACTGCCATTTTATCAGCCCGGACATGGCATTAAGAAGGGTGCTCTTCCCGGCCCCGTTTGGACCTACCAAGCTAACCAGTTCCCCTGAGTTTACATGCAGACTTAATCCGTTCAATACACTTGCTCTGTCATATAAAACAGACAGGTTCTTTACTTCCAGATACAGGCTCACTTGCCCCCCTTCCCTATATAGGCTTCTATTACGTCTTTATTTTTTATTATATTACTTGGGACGTCTATGGCGATTACCTTTCCGAAGTTAATCACAATTACCCGGTCTACAATCTTCATCAATTCTGACAATTTGTGCTCGACAATAAGCATCGCGGGTCCCTCACTGTGCAGTCTTCCAAACCGACCCCCCTTATGCAGTCGTTTTAAAGACCCTGCAACGAGAGTCGTTTCCGCCGGACTCAATCCGCCAAAGGGCTCATCGAGGAGGAGAAGCTCGGGTTCGGTGGCAATCGCCCTCGCTAATTCCAGACGCTTGAGGTCTCCGTGGGATAGAACCGATGCCGGTTCAAGGGCAAGGTCAGCAATGCCGCAGAATTCCAGTGCATCCAAGGCTCTCAACTCAACTGTTTTCACCCACTCTCCCTTCCTCTTCGTTTTGGGACTGAGGCATGCTACCATGACATTGGCAGCAACCGGTAGATGACGAAATGGCTTTACTACTTGGAAAGTCGATGCCATTCCCTTGTTTACAATCTTTGCAGTCTTCTTCCCCGTAATGTCTTCGCCTTTCAATATTACCTTGCCGGAGGTCGCTTTCAGTATATTCATTAGAAGACGAATCAAGGTTGTCTTTCCTGCGCCGTTTGGACCTATCAAACCGACGATCTCGTTCCGATCAATGGTGAAACTTACGTCCTCTACGGCCCTTAGCCCGCCAAAGTCTTTAGTTAAATTTTCAACCTGAAGGAATGGTGCGGTCATTTTTGAGCTTTATCCTCCTCTCTTAAGTCCCTCCGAGATACTTTCCCAATATCGGTCTTAGGAATTTCGCCGACAAATTCAACAATTTTAGGAATCTTGTAAGAGGCTAACTTGTCCTTGCAGTATTCACGAATATCCTCTTCGGACAAATTACCGCGCGCATCGCTTTCCAGGACTACAAAGGCCTTTACGTTTTGTCCTACCTTTATGTCCTTCACCCCCACGACCCCCACCTCCTTAATTTTTGGATGGCTTTTCAGTATCTCCTCCACCTCTCGCGCATAGACCCGCAGGCCTTTGTATTTTATGAGATCCCGTTTTCTGTCATAAATATAAAAGTAACCATCTTCGTCCATGCTCGACAGATCCCCGGTCCTCCACCATCGCATCCCGTCTATAATGGCCTCAGACGCCCTTGTCGCCTCGGGATTTTTCCAGTATCCTTTAGTTACCAGTGGACCATGCACCACAATTTCACCCAATTCGCCGATCGGGAGAAATTCATCCTTGTCTTGATCAGCTATGGCAGCCAATACACCGGGCATCGGGACGCCGACGGAACCGACTTTTACTTTGCCCAGAGGGACACAATGGCTTAAACATACGAATTCAGTCATGCCGTACACTTCGTGGAGTTTCGTTCCCGTCTTGATCTCCCAATCCTTGGCAGTATATTCATTGAGTGCATCCCCCCCGCTGGTAATAATTTTAAATTTTTTCCAGTTCACCCTATCAGTCTTTTCATAGTCCTTAAGTTTCTCAAACAAAGATGGAGCACTAATAATAAGGGTCGCCTTTTGACTGGTAATGGTATATAAGAATTCGTCAGGTTCAGGAGTTGTAAGTACTAATATTTTATAGCCGCATAAGATCGAAAAGAAGACTGCGTTAAATTGACCTCCTGCGTGATAGAATGGCATGATACCGACAACAACTTCATTACCGTCTTCAAGAAACATATTTGCAGCCTTGTAAATCGCAACGGCGGCCATCACATTTCCGTGTGTCAACATAACACCCTTTGGTTGCCCGGTTGTCCCCCCCGTATATGGGAGTGTGATTAGGTCTTCAGGGCTTATTTCAACCTCCGGCGGGTTCGGTGGATATTTCTTGATCAAATCCACCAGTCTATGAAAACCCTCCCTGGTGAGTATTTCCGGGGATGGTGCTGCCATCTTCTGATATACGGCGCTCAAGATGGTCTTGCCGACGAATTTTGTTAATTTAGGGAGGGATTCGGATATATTGGTTAAAATCACGTTCTTAAATTTGATGCCCGTTTTCTCTACAGCCTCATAGAGTATATCCTGACAAACTATAGTCTCTGCTCCCGCATCCTCCAACTGATGTTTGATCTCACTTGAAACATAAACAGGGCTTATTGCCGTTACGATAGCCCCTAACTTAAATGCCGCGTAAGATGATATTATGTATTCAGGAGAGTTGAGCAATAATACTGCTATCCTGTCTCCCTTCTTGATACCAAGATCTGCCAAGGCGGTTGCGAGCCTGTCCACCTTCTCTCTCAGTTCTTTGTAAGATATTTTTTTGCCATAAAACATCAGCGCGGTCTTATCTTTCCACTTCTCGGTCGCTTCATCGAAGGCTTCCCTCACTGATATCATCGGGACCTCAATATCCTGGGGAGCCGAAGGCAAATAAGAACTAAGCCAGGGCATGTTCAAATATACAGATTTCGGAGTCATTTTTCTTCCTTTCCTTGATTTGGGTTTTCATCTCTTGCCAGATACATCGGCGCCCGGCACGCCCTGCAGGTCCGCCTGGTAGCTGCATTTATGACTTTGCATCTTGTGCATTCCGTCTCAATTTTATCACGCACCCAGACAGTAAGCCCCTCCGGCATGAAAAGCAGAGAAAAAATTAAGATAAGCGAAAGAAGGATGAAACGTATTTCCTCTCCATGGGGATAAAACCGGATGATTTCTGTGAGTGGATACAAAATGAACACTCCGGCAACGGGTCCATAGATCGTTCCCATACCTCCAAAAATTGCCCATAGTACTACTTGAATGGAAAAGATAAGCTCCAGTGTGGAGGGTCCGGCAACTCTGATATAGTGGGCATACAAGCCTCCGGCAATTCCTGCAAAAAACCCGCTTATCGCAAAAGCCAGCAGCTTATATTTTATCGTATCTATCCCCGAGGCACGGGCAGTCATCTCGTCTTCACGAATGGCGCGCAGGAGAAGGCCAGTCCTCAGAATTCTGCTTCCTGCATCAGTAAATTTGAACATAATGAAAATGGAACACATCACTGTTGCAATAACAATGTAGTAACCAGTGATTTTGTCTTCTGCAAGACGACTTAATCCGTAAAGACCAGCCTCACCGCCTGTGAAGTCTGAAAAGTAAAATATAATCCCGGAAAGGATTATCGGAAAGGCAAGTGTCACGAGCCCCAAATATAGGCCCCGCAGACGCAAAGCCGGCAGACCGACTATCAACCCCACGAAAGCCCCGACGCAGCTCCCGATAGGAATCGTTAACCACAGGGATAAGTCAAAGTGCAAATCAAGCAAGGCGCTGGCGTAGGCGGCGACACCGAAGAAAAGTGCGTGGCCGAGACTTAACTGTCCAGTATATCCGGTTAAGGTGTCCCAACTCACGGCGTAAAGGGAAAATATTGCGGCAAATGTGATAATACGCAATATCGCCTCATCAGCCGTAAGGAGGGGAAAAAGAAGCAATGTTATGCCAAACAGAAGCGCAATTACCCGCCCAGGAATAACCAGGACGGATTTACGAAACCACATCCACAGCCATACAATACGTGTTATCATTTTATAATCTCTCTTCCTCGAATGCTACTCCAAATAAGCCCTCAGGTCTTATCAAGAGCACTAATACCATTGCCGTTAATGAAACTGCGCCTCTTAAGAAACTTCCGTCAGGAACGAGAAAAACTACCAGGGTCTCCGCATATCCCAGAATAAAAGCGGCGATAGCGCTCCCTTTGATGCTTCCGAGCCCGCCAAGCACAACTGCGGACAGCACTATAACAAGCGGGTTAGTCCACATTAAAGGGTTTATCATAATTGAAGGAGCTGTTACTGCCCCCGCTACGCCTGCCAAGATTACTGATATGCCCATAACCTGCATACTCGTCTTGGTCACATCTATTCCCATAACGTTAGCTATCTCGTGATCCTGGTCCACAGCTCTTATCGCCTTGCCGAGTTTTGTCTTTGACAACAACAGCCATACCCCTATCAGGGTAAGAATGCTTGCTCCAGCCGTAAAGAAATGCTGATTCAGGATACTAACCCCTTCAATCTCGAAATACCCTTCCACAAAGGGAGGTACTCTCTGGTATTGACCGCCAAATGTTAGCAGTATCGTTTCCTCAAACAGCATTGCCACCGCTACTGAGATAATCATCACTGCCGTCTCGTGCACCTTGACCCTGTCAAAACACAGTTTATAGCAGACCACCCCTAAGAGGCCTACGACAATGACGGATGCAATGGCGGCAAGAGGAAGTGGCACATCGAGGAATGTTGTAGCGCCAAGTATAAGAAAAGCGGTGAGCATATAAAAAGCGGTATGGGCCATGTTCATTATCTTCGCTACACCGAAAATAAGGGAGAAGCCGATGGCAAGAATAGCATAGACCGCGCCTGAGACTAAACCGTTGATCAAAATGGATACAAACATAAATACACCCCGTAGACGAAATGCGTGACTTCTAACTTTCCTTTTTCAGATAGTTAAGGAAAAATTTCTTTCTTAAACTTCCGCACGCGCTTAGATGAATCCGTTTGTTCGTTCTTTAACAAGACGCCCCTTGATTTGCCGTGAAAGCGGCAGACTGCTTTTGTCAAAAACAGGGATCCAACGGTTTGGGTCCTTGTTCATTCCTTGTCGCCAACTGCATTTGACGGTTTCTTTCTTGATTCGTGAATCATTTTCGGGTAAATAATATTTTCCTTCACACTGAGTTTAAGCTTCTCTAAATCCCCGCTTTCGAGAGCAATGATGATGGCTTCATGCTGGGCAACGCTCATCTGGGGTATGCCAAGTGAAAGATAGGCGTTGTACCTTAGTGCAAAGATGCCGTTTTTCAATCTTTCCAGATTGTCCGACAGAAATCGGTTCTCCGTCATCAGATAAAGGGTCTGGTGAAATTCTTCGTTTTTCATGACCATATCTTCGATCGCACCACTCTCAACTGCTGCTGTATATTCCCTGTGGATCTTCCATAGGAGAGACAATTTTCCCGGTGTGATCTTCTTGATCAGCAACTCCGCTGCAAGGAGTTCCAGATTGACGCGAACGCAGTAAAGATCTTCCAGTTCTTCGTCGGTGATGTCCGCTACTCTTGCCCCTTTATTCGGTGTAAATTCAACGAATCCCAAATGGGCCAATTCCTGAATTGCCTTCCGAATCGAAAAGCGTTTGACATTGAATTTCGCGATGAGTTCTGACTCCACAAGGCGCTCCCGGGGCTTCAGTTCGCCCGTCAGAATGGCCATTGCCATTCTCCTGCAAGCAGAATCAGAATTTATGACTGTCATGACTTCACTCAAAATGTTCAAAGTGAATCTTTAATCGTGCAATGACGCTTCTTTTGCATATACTGACGAGGTTCTTTTTCAAATTTAGTCGTTTGATAGAGCTCAAGTCTTTCCTTCACCTTTCAGGTGGTCTATTGATGGAATGTCCGAACTCAGAAAAGTCCTCTTCAGATGAGGGAGGATTATTGAAGCAAGTTATTATCAATAATATTATCAATAATATCTTCAGACGATAAATATCATCGCTTTTTAGGATTTGTCAAGGAAAAATTGTAGTCAGTTTTCAAATAATAAATTTTCCTTTTACCTTAATCATCACAATATTAAAGAAGAATATCCTGTTTAACAAACAATTAGTGAATACGGTATGTTGCAGGGTAGAGACAAGAGATACAGGGCAGACAGGTCGTGTGGCACTGCGGGGAAATCATGCGTTAAAGTTGAAAGACTGAATGCCCTGCTTCCTTGGAAAAGCTACGCTCAACTCCGAAAAAGAAACGGACTTATTAAAGAAAGCACAGCGAACTGATCGAGGCTAACTGCCCCATCGTTTGAATAGATCGTGTTCAATTTTAAAATAGTCAAAGATTTTCCCGATCGTATGGTTGATGATATCCTCAATGGTCTTGGGTTGATGATAGAAGGAAGGAACAGGCGGTAAAATGTGAGCTCCCATGTCGGCAGCCATAGTCATTAGTCTTAGGTGCCCAACATGCAGAGGGGTCTCCCTCACAACGAGCAATAATTTCCTCTTTTCTTTGAGAGTAACGTCCGCGGCGCGGACAATCAGATTATCGGTGTAACAATTGGCAATCCCAGAAAGGGTTTTGATGGTGCAGGGAACCACCGTCATGCCTTCCGTGATAAACGACCCGCTGGCCAGAGCAGCCCCTACGTCGGTGTAGCTGTAAGTGTAATCAGCCATCTGTTTTACCTCGTCGGGATTTAGACCGGTCTCAATCTCGATATTACGGCTGCCGGACTCGGAAATAATCAGGTGTGTTTCATAAGGGGTTTTTTGCAAGGCTCGCAGCATATGAATTCCGTAAATAACCCCGCTTGCCCCGGTAATGGCAATAATCATTCTTTTCGGCACAGGTATCCTTCCTCCAATCTTTGCATTCTCAGTATCGAGAGGTTCGCAAATGCGCCTCAATCATCTGAATAAGTATTTCTACATTTTTAAGGATCTGATTAAGGTCTGATTCTTTCAAGTTGTCCCAGTGTATCCCGGCAGTGACCACCACGGGACGATCGGCAACAGCGGCCAGTCGTTCCGATACGGATTTGACGACGGTGTCCTCTTTATGTCCAAGGATACTGAGGACTGAAGCAGTAGCGCTTTTCTTCTCAGGATCCTTGAGACTCTGCCGGGACTGGGCTAAAGCCACTGCACCGATATGGGGTCTTTCTCCTCCCCAAATCACAACAATAAAATCTTGACCTACTTTCATGACCGAGGCAGTCAGATCAAAGATCCCTTCCTGCGTTTTGAAGATTATGGGCTTTTCATTCATATTCCATCTTGGTCAACAAACATAATAGGCAGATATGGTAACTACTAAGGCACCATTTTTTTCATTTAGCGGAGTATCACGCCCCCCAATAAATTTAACAATTTTTTGCTTATCTTAATAAGAAATTTCTTTTGTGTGCGAGAATTATAGGGGAGGGAGCGCTGGTATGTCAAGAAAATACGACTTCAACACATAGCGGGTTGGCCGTTCGGCCAGAGAGCGCGCGTTTGGGAGATTTTCTTGAGGGCTATTTAATATGTGCATTCCCGTCTGCGAGAGCAATCCAATGCGCTGAGCAAACTCACAGAACCGAAGCTTCGCTGCGTCAATGGGGAATCACCGCCTGCAAGACCCAGAGAGCCACCATGCCGACTCCAATCGTCAGCAGTACGTTCTTGGTGCGCCAGGCAACAGCGGCGGCCAGCGCTCCAGCCAGCAGCCGAAGATTTCCGAAGGACAAATCGAGCGTGCCTCTAGGCATCAGCAACTCTGGAAAAATAATTGCAGACAGCACTGCCGGAGGCACAAGACACAAGGCCCATTGTATGATCGGCGGCAGATTCACACGTCCGATCAGCCCGATCATCGATAGGCGAATCGCATAGGTGACTAAGCCCATGCAGATGAGAAGGAGCCACACATTCATTGGTCGTCCCCTCGCTCGTGACGATGGGCACGCAACGGCTGTCGCGCTTCGACCCACAACCCAATAGCCATACCGCCGATGGCCGCAATCATCAACCCCAGTTTGTAGGGCAGGCCAGCGGCCAGCACAGCGATTATGCCGGCAGAAAGCGACGCCGCCACGCTTGGCCGATCGCGCAACGCCGGCACGACGAGCGCGATGAACGTGAGCGCTAAAGTGAAATCGAGTGACCAGCTGGATGGTACTTGCGCGCCGAGGAAGATACCCGCAGCGGTACTGACCTGCCACGTGCTCCACATCGCCAGTCCCGCCCCCAGCAAATACCAATGCCTGTTGGTAGATTTGACGGGTGATGCCGATTCTTGATTGTAGCGGGTGATAGTGACGGCGTAGGCCTCGTCGGTGAGCAGGTAGGCCAGCAGCCACTTCCACCTGGGGCTGAGCCGAGCGAGATAAGGAGCGATGGAGGCACTATACAGTATATGCCGCAGGTTCACGATGAACGTGGTAAAGACGATGACCATCCCCGGCGCGCCTGAGTGGATGAGCTGCACGCCCACGAACTGTGCCGAGCCGGCGAAAACAATGGACGACATTGCCATAGCCGCGCCAACGGTCAGCCCGGCGCCCATGGCCAGCACCCCGTAAATCATTCCGAACGGGACCACGCCTAACAAGATCGGCATTATGGCCCTGACGCCAGCAATGAATTCATAGCGCGGCGAATGCCTCAAATGACGATTTGTATTCACTGCCGCCAACCCAAATAGCTCAGAATGTTAGAAATCCCTATAGTCCCGCCCACAGAGCCACATGGTAGGCAATGATGCCGCCGGAAAAAGAGACAATAAGCATTAAGAGCAGAGAGGACGCAAACCATTTCGAGCTTCCCATTTCCTTCTTCATCACTGTCAAAGTGGCAACGCATGGAATAAAAAGCATGAGAACAACCAGGAAAGCCAGCGCCGAGGCGTGGCTCACAACATTCGGCAAGACCTTGAGTAGTCCCTGATCGCCAACACCATAAAGAACTGCGAGGGTGGCAATTGCATTCTCTTTCGCCACGAAGCTCGTAATCAAGGCGGTCAGCATTTTCCAGTCAAGTCCCATCGGTTTCCCCACCGGTTCCAAGAGACGGCCCAACCACGCGAGAATGCTATCCTCTAGATTGCCGTTCGGAAAATAGGAGAAAACCCATATGACGACAGAAACTGCCAGTATAACGGTGCCCGCCCTCTTCACAAATGCCACTGTCCTTGCCCACACAACGATCCCGATAGTTTTGGGGTCAGGTTTATGATAGAGCGGCAGTTCCATGATGAAAGGCATAGGCTCATCCTTCAAAATAAATCTATCTATAAGCATGCCTATGACGCCTAATACAAGTATGTTCATGGTCAGCAATGCCCAGGAAACAAGGGCTGCCTTGTCCGCAAACAGAGCGGCAGCGACAAATGTCAGGACGGCAAGCCGCGCCGTACACGGGACGAAGGGAATAAGAAATATTGTGAGCAGCCGCTCCCGCTTGGACTCCACAATCCTCGTGCCTAAAACCGATGGCACGTTACACCCGAAACCCAAACACATGGGAATAAAGCTCTTCCCGTGAAGACCGACAAGGTGCATGAATCTGTCCATGACAAAAGCCGCTCTTGCCATATATCCAACGTCTTCCAAAAAAGCCATGACCGCAAAAAATATGAGCAATATGGGAAGCAATGTTAAAACGGACCCCACACCGCCGATTATACCGTCGATGATGATTCCCCTGACCCAGGGATGGTAAGAGACGATTGCCGCATCTACCCACCGGGCAAAGGTGCCGACTATCCATTCAATCTGCTTTTGCAGGGGGAACCCGATCTTATATGTCACCATGAAGACGCCTGCAAAAACTGCAAGGAGTATAGGAATGCCAAGAATGGGGCGGGTGAGAATATGATCGATTCTGTCGGTCATGACAACCTGTCCCATTTTGAACCTCGAAACGGCAGCCCTGGTAACCTCTTCGATCCAGTCATACCTGCCGCTGACCACGGCGTGGAGGGAGTCTTCATGCTTGATGAGAAGCGTCTGTATCTTATTCCACACATCCACGGGCACGAGTCCCTCCATCACCTTCGATATTTCCGGATCGCCTTCCATGAGCTTCGTAGCAGTCCAGTGGACGGTGAACGGAGGTGGGACGTAGTCTTTGATGAGATTCATGAGACTATCAAAAATCGCCCTGTGATCCGGGGAAACATCGGGTATCCTGGGTTTGTAATCCAGTTCCCCCGTTGCCGCAGCGATCACCGTGGATACGAGTTCCTTGATGCCCCTGTTTTTTGTCGCAACCATCGGCACAACCGGTATCCCCAGAGATTCTTGCAGTGCCTTCACATCAACGTGGATCCCCTGAGCTTCAGCAACATCGATCATATTGACGGCTACAACAATAGGGGGACCTAAAAGCAGCAGCTCTGACAAGAGATAGAGGCTTCTTTCGAGTGCAGATGCATTCACGAGATGAACAATAACATCAGGATTTACGCTGATGATAAAATCCCGTGCAACCCTCTCCTCTTCGGAGAAGGCCGTCAGGCTGTAGGTGCCCGGCAAGTCTACTATCTGCAGTTCCACGTTATCCGAAACATGGGCGCCTTCTTTCTTCTCCACCGTTTTTCCCGGCCAGTTGCCGACATGCTGTGATAATCCGGTAAGAATATTGAATACAGTGGATTTCCCCACATTGGGCTGACCGGCAAGTGCAACAAGAAGTTTCCTTTCAACCCTTTTCTGCTCTCCTTCATCCCGCACTGCCGTAACCTTAAATACCAGTATTTTCGATGCCTCTCCACTTCCCAGGGCCACCCTTGTATCCGCTACCTGGACAATAATCAGTCCTCCGCTTTTGCGGAGGACTTTGAGCTTTCCGTTAGATACAATACCCATGCCTGCGAGTCTGCTTGTGAGAGACCCACCTCCGGAGATGGCTTGAATAATTCCTTCTTCACCTACGCCCATCGATGTGACAGGTATCAACTCAGTGCCCATGTGCCTCTTTCATAAACCAAAAAATTAACGTGCCCGCTTATATCAAAATTATGCCGGAAAATACACAAAAATGAAGCTTCTCCCCGAGGTTCCAGTGCAATGACAGACACGATATATGCAAGGCACGAGCTCGGGGGATTCACATATTCTGTCATTTCTAAATATCCAGTGTATGCCCGTTATCCTTTAACCAGCTTCTCTGTTTCTTATAGTCGGTGATGGTATTCCCTACAAGACCCCAGAAAAGCCCCGAATGATTCTTTTCTTTCATGTGCGCTAACTCATGCACAACCAGGTAATCAATAACGGAACACGGCGCCATTATGATCCGCCAGCTGAAATACACTTGATTATCCTGAGAACAGGAACCCCAACGGCAGCGTGCATTACTTATCTTGATGCCTCTTGGAATGAGCTTAAGGGCATGGCTGAAATGATCGACTCTTTCCCCAATATATTCCTGTGCTCTTTTCCTATACCAGTCAATGAAAAGCTCCCTTCCCTGTGAGACCTTATCACTGGCAAGGACAAATTGGCCGCAGAAAAGAGCCAGTTTATCACATCCAAGAGCGGGCGCCTCGATTTTCAACGGATAGGGTTCCCCCAGGCAAAAAAATATTTCACCTGTTACATATTTTTTTGCCTTGATTTCTTTTTGCCTTTCCCCGTTCTCCCTGATCTTTCTCCATAACCAACTTTCTTTCTCCTTGAAGAATTTATCTATATCTGGGATCGGGGTCCGATGCGGAGCATAGACGACTGCAGTCCCGTTTGCTTTCACGTGCAATGAAATCGTCTTTTTTCTTTTTTTGCTCCTCACTACTACGTAACTCAGTTCCATTTCTTTGCATCCAATGATGTGCAAGTTAAATATACTATTTATTATGGGGACAAAATAGAGTATTATAAGAAGTGTGGCAAGCAAATAAAGGAGAGATTCACTCCATGAAATTAACCCCGTTATCATATTTTTTTATTTTCTTTGTTTGTATGTCTTTCTTCGAAGCGACTCCCGTTTGTGCACAGGCAGGAAAAGAGCAATGGACTTTTGTGGGTTTTACGAAGTACAGAGACGCTCTCTATATAGAAAAGAAAGGCATCTTCTATCCATCCCCTGATATCGCCATGGTCTGGTCACTGATTGCCCCGTCTGAAAAAAGTAAATATCGTCAGGAAGTAAAAGGAGAGTTAAAAAAGTTAAAAAAATCCGCAAAAGGATTGAAGTACACTGAGATACTAAATGAGATTGAGTGCAGAGGAAACAGGATCAGGTTCCTGCAGATTGTTCATTTCAACGCGGAAGGATCCATAATCCACTCTGCTGCCTCTGCCGATCAAGAATGGAAAATAATTTATTCGGGAAGTCTCTGGCAAAATATACAAAGCGCAGCCTGTAAGAACTGATTTCCTCCCAAAAAAAACAAACCGAGCACTGTTGAGATGCTCGGTTGTTTTTTTCTTATCAGATCTTAATAGGGATATTACTTGTGCGCAGGAGCTGCGGGAGCAGGAGCTGGCGCTGCAGGAGCTGGTGCCCCAGGTGCTGGCGCTGCTGCTTCTTTCTTTGCAGGCTCTGCCGGTTTCTTTTCTGGTGCAGACGGACAGCCAACCAACACGAACGAAAATGCTATTAACATCAGCACCGAAAGCATGAAAGCAAACACCTTCTTCATCAACGTAGTACCTCCTTTCAAAATTTTTCAGACGCTGGGTGTTTCACCCATTTCTTTAGGCACGCAACATACTCCCTTTTTTTCCCTTGTCAAGATAAATATGCCAAATATTCCCTAAAATATTGTGGCACACCTGCTTGCCAAATAAGCAGGCACTTCATGGATGGCGGCCTATATAGTCAACAATTTTGGCCATATAGTGATTCGCTCTGTGTGAGGGTTGGGTTCTTTCTCAGAGTTTGATGATGAAGCCGTCAAACCCGGCCGTAGTCGTCCTCCAACCGCTCGATGTCATCCTCTCCGAAGTAATCTCCACCTTGGACTTCAATGACAACAACGTTCTCCTCCCCGGTGTTCATGATCCTATGCCATGCACCTTGGGGAATGTCCACAGCCTGGCCGCGCTCCAGTCGGATTTGATCTTTGTCAATGGTCACGATGGCGCTTCCCCGGACTATATACCAGTGTTCCATTCTGTGACGGTGCCTCTGGAGGCTTAAACGCTGCTTCGGAAACACAACAATGCGTTTCACTTTATGGTCCTGCTCATCAGCCAGGACGCAGAAGTAACCCCATGGCCTGTGTTCTTCAGATTTTGGGGACACCATTCTCCTTTACCAATTCTCCCGAAAAGACCTTTGAAAATATACACAAGGTTCCGCTGTAAGCCACTTGCCCACAAGACATTGCCCCGTCCCCTCTAAGGCGGGGAGAGGGAATGGAATTGACAAAATTGAACAATATATTAAAAAATCTGTAGCAAAAATACAAGGGTATCGTTTACTGGCGCGCCCACCAGGAATCGAACCTGGGGCCTTTGGATTCGTAGTCCAACGCTCTATCCATCTGAGCTATGGGCGCTCCATAAAGTCATGGCGGAGAGAGGGGGATTCGAACCCCCGGTACACCTTTTAAGGGCATACATTCGCTTAGCAGGCGAACCCATTCGGCCTCTCTGGCATCTCTCCACATGCAGCCGATCTATTGTCTCTTCAGGTCTCCCGTGAACCCCTATTTCTGAAAAGGGCAGGGATTTTATTTCTATTCTGGCGGAGGGAACAGGATTCGAACCTGTGAACCTTTCGGTTAACGGTTTTCAAGACCGCCGCCATCGACCACTCGGCCACCCCTCCGTGATGACATTGATTTCAGGACCGACTTTTATATTAAACCCGAGCGGGAATCCTGTCAATTTCTTTCATGTAAGGCCTGAGCGCATCGGGAACAATAACACTTCCATCGGCCTGCTGGAAATTTTCCAGAACAGCCACTACGGTTCTCCCGACAGCGAGCCCGGAACCGTTAAGGGTGTGAACGAACTCAACCTTGCCGCTGCTTTCTCGCCTGAATCGTATGGACGCCCTGCGGGACTGAAAATCCTCGAAGTTACTGCAGGATGATATCTCTCTATAAGAATCCTGCCCCGGAAGCCAAACCTCAACGTCATATGTCTTGGCGGAAGAAAACCCGAGGTCTGCCGTACAGAGGCTTACTGTACGGAAATGAATGTTCAGTCTTTTTAAGACTTCCTCCGCATTGAGGGTCAATTTTTCCAGTTCATCGTAGGATGTTTCCGGTGTGGTAAACTTGACCATTTCCACTTTGTTGAACTGGTGCTGCCTGATGAGTCCCCGCGTATCTTTTCCGTATGAACCGGCCTCAGAACGGAAACAGGGCGAATATGCCACATATAAGGTCGGAAGATCCCGCTCATCCAGAATCTCGTCACGGTGGATGTTGGTTACCGGCACTTCCGCCGTGGGAATGAGGTAATAGTCAGTTTTCTCAATCTTGAAAAGGTCTTCGGCAAATTTCGGGAGCTGTCCGGTTCCCGTCATGCTCTCACTGTTTACCATGAAGGGCGTCAAGACCTCTGTGTAGCCGTGTTCTGACGTATGCAGGTCAAGCATAAAATTTATGATGGCCCGCTCCAGCATAGCCCCCCATGCCCGGTACAGGGTAAATCGCGCCCCTGTAATCTTTGCACCCCTCGCAAAATCAAGGATATTCAGATCCTCACCGATTTCCCAGTGCGGTTTCGGTGTGAAAGCGAGCTGCGGCTTCTCCCCCCAGACACGGATTACCGGATTATCCTCCGAGCTCGTACCGTACACGACGGACTCATGAGGTACATTGGGAATGATCATAAGAATGCTGCCCAGGTCTTCCTCGCTTTTCTTTAGAGACTCGTCCAGTTCTTTGATGCGATTGGAGACATCGCTCATCTTGGCAATAAGCGGGGAAGCGTCTTCTTTTTTCTTCTTTTTCTCGCCTATCTCCTTGGAGGCAGTGTTCCGCTCGTTCCGCAGGGTTTCCACTTCCTGAAGAACTCTGCGTCTCTTTTCATCCAGCGCGGCGAAGGCTTCGAGATTGATGTCCTGACCTCTCTCGAGCATTTTTTTTCTAACGAAATCAATATTCTGTCTCAGAAATTTTATATCCAGCATAATCTGACCTTCCCTTCAAGATCACCCCGTCAAAAGGAAATTCCCCCTATCACTTCAAGCCCCGGCAGTCAATGCCTTTTATCCGGTCATAAGCTTCATCTATCCGTTATGATTTGGTTTTGGCGCCACCAGCTTCTTCTTGACAACATCAATAATCATCGTCATTTCCGAGCACTTGGTTAAACGGGCTGCTGTGAAGAATGTCGCCATTCCGGCAACTACGCACAGCGTCAGGTATAAGAGTCTCTCGTTCAAGTGCCCCTCATCCCTCCAGGGCAAAAGAGTTCCTATGAGGATGATAACCCCGCACATCGCGAACGACGACAGAAATATTTTGAAAACAGAATGATAAAACTCCTGATCTAAAAAAGCCCCGATCCTTCTCTTAAGAACAACTGTCAGCATGATGACATTGACAGCCGTGGCGATGGACGTTGCCAGTGCAAGACCGCTATGCTTTAGAGGATACATGAGAACAATACTACAGATGCCATTGACGATGAATGCGACAATTCCCGCTTTCATCGGGGTTTTTGAATCCTGTAGTGAATAAAAAGCCGAAATAATCACCCTGATCACCGAAAAGGCCCACAGACCAACAGCGTAGCATAAGAGAGCCTGGGCAGTTAGAAGGGTTGACTGGATATCAAACGCACCTCTCTGAAAAAGTACTGAGATTATCGGAACCCGGAGTACTATGAGTGCGACCGTCGCCGGTATAGTGACAAAGAGTATTAGTCTCAGGGAAAAATTGATTGTTCCCTTTAATTCATGAAAGTCGCCTTTCGCCACCTGCTCCGAAAAGCTGGGGAGTGCCGCTGTCCCCACCGCAATAGCAAATACGCCAAGGGGAAGCTCCACGACCCGGTCTGCATAGTAGAGGTAGGAGACGCTCCCGGAGGGAAGTAGAGAGGCAAGAATGGTGGCGATGAAGATATTGATCTGATAGATCGATGCCCCAAAAACTGCGGGAAGCATGAGGAGGCCGATTTTCTTAAGGCCCGGATGCCCGAAGTTAAAATCAGGCTTCAGCTTTAATCCGAATTTAACAAGAAAAGGCCACTGCATGGCGAGTTGCAAAACGCCCCCGATCATGACCCCTACGGCAAGTGCTGTGATCGGTTCCGGGAAAAAGTCCATAAGCAGCAGCACCGCCAGGATCATACAGATGTTAAGGATCACAGGTGAAAGAGCGGGTGCAGCGAAGTGGCGCAAGGAATTGAGGATGCCCATGCAAAGCGCTACCAGAGCGATGAAAAAGATGTAAGGAAACATCAGACGATTGAGAAAAACCGTCAGGTGATAGTGGTCTGGACGATCAATATACCATCCGGGCGCCATGATCGTTACGATAAGCGGCGAAAAAATAATGCCTGCAATAGATACAAGGACAAGGATGATAGAAAGCACCGTAAAAGTCACATTGGCCAGTTCATAGGCTTCGGCCTTCGTTTTTTTGTTCAGGTATTCCGTAAAGACAGGCACGAATGAGACGGTGAGCGATCCTTCGCCCAGCAGGCGCCTCAGCATGTTGGGAATCCGGAAGGCAACAAAAAAGGCGTCCGTTGTAAGACCGGCGCCGAAAAAAGCGGCGACAACCATATCCCTGAGAAAGCCGGATATGCGGGAAAGCATTGTAGCCAGACCGACCACCCCTGCCGCCCGGGCGACTCTTGAATTTTCCGTGCCTCTTATTCGACCTTCTTTCATACTGTAAGCTGGCAAAAAGCAGTGAGAATCAATGTCATATACAGTGGCTTGTGGGAATACGACAAAACTATTCGTGACCCCGTCATTCTAACAGGCGACGGCTCATGGAATCAAAGCCTCGATATCTTTCCTTTTAATGTCTTCTATCGCAACCGTTTTCTTCTTGGATTTATGGCCGCTCAAGATGGTTACCTGTTTTTTTCTGACGCCCAGAATATCAGACAAAAACCTGATACATTCCGTATTCGCCTGTCCCTCCACGGGCGGTGCTGTGATTCTAAGCTTTAACGCATCACCCTGAACACCGGCAACCTCGCATTTAGCTGACCTTGGAACAACGTGGATATGGAAAATGACTCCATGCTCCGTTTCTTTGATGTCAACCATATTGACCCAAAAACCCGTTTGTGCGAATCGTCACTTTAAGCTCACCGCCAATTCAATCATGCTCTTGATGAGAAATTCATCTAAGAAATAAATCGCCAGAATGACGATTATCGGCGATACGTCAATACCCATACGGCCGAAAGGCAGCCATCTGCGAACTGGCGCCAGAACCGGCTCTGTCACACGATACAAAAACTGAACGATCTGATTGTGCGGATCAGGATTCACCCACGAGATGATAGCCCTGGCAATGATAATCAACATATAGATGGAAAGTACGACATGGATGATTTTTGCCACCGCAATGATAAAGTTTCCCAGCACAAACATATGAACTCCTTCTGACAGCCAAGATTTTTAGTTTCTTTATCGTCTCTCTATATCAGGTAATGATTCAACAAATGATTTGAGAGCTCTGTTGAAGGCCTCTGCATTTTCCAGCATTGCCATATGACCGGCATTCTCAATCAGCGACAACTGCGCACCGGGAATGTTATCTGTCAGGAATTGCGATAGCGCAGGCGGTGTCATCTTGTCATCAGCGCCGCACATAACGAGTGTTGGCTTTCCGATACTTGCGACCTCATTTCCAATGTCGAGTCTGTCACAGGCAAGAAGATCACCGTAAAGGATATCAGGATTGGCACGTGACAGTCCCTCAATAACAGTTCGCGACAGGCGTTCTCTATTTTCCTTGGCAACAGAAAATTTGGCGGCCAAAGCGATAACTGAATCGGGATCCGTTTTCAGGCCTTCGAGAATCATTGCATTCACAGGCATTCTGGCTCCACCACCCACGGGGACAATGGCGGAGAGCATTCCTCCATATTTTATAGCAAACACGAGGCTTATGGCTGCACCGAGGGAGTGGCCTATCAAAACAGGTTTCTCCAAAGCAAGTGCATCGATGAACCTTCTCACCCATGCAACATACTGTGATACATCCTGTTCGCCCCGGCCCCCAGACAGTACATGACCTGGCAAATCGATTGCAGCAACATCAAACTCATCTTTCAATCTCGTATACTGTTCTATCCAGATACTGTGGTCCCCGCCTGACCCGTGAATAAAGAAGAGCGTCATTTTCCCGTGGGAAAATTTCTGGCTGCTTACCCAGCAGGCTATATTTGCACCGCTGATTTCATGAAATATTACCATTGTACAGATTTTCCTTCTAACAAGAGATAGCGGCGGGCGATAGGCCCAACCCAGAGAACAGCGGAACAGGTTTTCCGCCTGTCTTCCACATTAATAAATGAAAATAAAAGTGATGTGACAACGCCACCCCTGCATATAGGAGGTATCCAGTGCCTATCATATATCGTGCATCTTGTACAAATAAAGATTGATAATATTGTAAAAATTCGTAAACTGGATCAAATTATTGACGGCCCTTCAAAGGGCAAACACGGGGGGAGAAATATGTTAAAAGGAAAAAAGATCAGCTTTATCGGGGGAGGCAAAATGGGCAGCGCCCTTATTAAAGGCATTCTGTCCCGCAATCTGATAGCTCCGGGCAAGGTCACCGTATCCGATGTGGTGAAGGAGCAACTGGAAGAGCTCAGAAAGACATACGGCGTCTGTGTAACCAAAGACAATAAGAAGGCTGTCAGGGATGCGGATATCATGATCCTGGCCGTGAAGCCACAGAATATGGCAGAAGTGCTGCAAGAAATATCCGGCATCCTTGACAAGAGCAAGCTCATCATCTCCATTGCAGCGGGTATTTCTACGGGATATATAGAGGAATGCCTCAAGAAGGGGGCTCGCGTCATGAGGGTCATGCCGAATACCCCCGCACTGATCGGCGAAGGGGCTGCGGCAATCGCCAGAGGCTCATATGCAACGGACGAAGATTTTGCTTTCACCCGTCATATCTTTGAAGCTGTCGGGATTGCCGTTGCGGTTAAAGAAGAACTCATGGATGCGGTAACCGGCTTGAGCGGGAGCGGACCTGCATACGCATTTGTAATAATTGACGCACTTGCCGATGCCGGCGTCAATATGGGGCTCTCCAGAGACATCGCCCTGAAACTCGCGGCGCAGACCCTTCTCGGTGCTGCTAAACTCTGCCTTAAAGGAGACAAACACCCCGCAGAGCTCAGAGACATGGTCACCTCTCCCGGAGGAACGACCATAGCCGGTTTGCAGGCCCTGGAAGAGGGAAAGCTAAGGGCTACCATGATGGCAGCTGTCCAGGCAGCGACACTTCGGGCCAAGGAGCTTGGCAGGAAAAAATAATTCTACTCCTCCATTTGTTCAAAAACCTTACGGAGCCTGCTTAAGAGGTCTTGTCCTTCCCCGCCTGTTCCGCTCGATGGCACTGGCGGCTTGACTGCGCTGTCCTGGGCTTGTTCTATCCTCTTGTACGTCATCATATTATCGCTTCGCTCAGCCGGGGGGCGAGATATAGGTTCAACGGATTTATCGTCCGTTTTCTTTTTTCTGTGTCTTGGTCTCCATTTTGACTTCTTTTTGGCAGGCGGAGGGCTTGTCTCCACCCCTTCGTCGGTTTCCTGCGGAAGAGAGCTGACTTCGGCCTGTGTTAAGACACCGACAGCAGGTTCCGCACTCTCATTTTCCTGTTTATCAGCCGCCTCAACCGGGCGGCTTTCCTCTTCCGGAAAAGCTTCCTCAATGACCTCCCTGGCTACGGTTTCGATTTTCAACTCGTCCCATGGCGTGTCACTGCTCCCGGAGATATGAATAGAAACGTTATATGTGCTTTCAAGTTTACTTATCTCGTTTCTTTTCCGGTTTAGAAGATAATCGGCTATTTCGTAAGGCAGTCTTACTTTAAGAACAGAGTAGTCCCCCCTTACTGCATGAGATTCAATTTTCCTGAAGGCGCCAAGGGCTGTGTATTCCAGGGATGGCCTCACGCCGCGCCCCTTACAGTAAGGACAGGCCATATAGCTGATCTCCTGTATGGTCGACTGTTTCTTCTGTCTTGAAAGTTCAAGAATTCCGAACTTGGATATGCGCGACATCTGTATCCTTGCCCTGTCGACATTAAGGGCCTTCTTGAAGGTCTTCTCCACTTCGGCTTCATGTTTTCGATCACGCATATCGATGAAGTCGATCACAAGCAGTCCGCCCAGGTCTCGCAGGCGCAGCTGCCTGGCAATCTCCTCTGCCGCTTCCATGTTGGTCCTGAAGGCCGTTTCTTCAACGTTCCTCTTGTTTGATGCCCGCCCGGAGTTGACATCAATGGTAGTCATGGCTTCCGTGGGATTTATGATTATATACCCGCCGGATTTCAACTCCACCCTGTCCTGGTAAATGACGCGAATCTGGTCTTCAAGCCGATTCTTATCAAACAGCGGGGTCTTTTCCTTGTAAAGTTTAATAAGTTTTACAGTTCTCGGCACGACGGCTTTGGAATATTCTCTCATTTTTTTGTACGTCTCAATATCGTCTACGAGGATTTCTTCAATTTCCGATGTGTAATAGTCGCGGAGAGAGCATACGCCGAAATTACTTTCCTGGTAAATGAGTGACTGCGCAGGGGCGCTCTTGGCCCGCTTCTGAATCTCCTTCCACAGCCTCGACAGCATTTGATAATCACGGGAAAGCTCCTGCTTTGTTCTGTTCATGCCTGCCGTACGGATTATGAAACCAATACTTTCATCAATTTTAACCTGCTCCATTAATTGTTTTAGCCGCTTACGGTCTTCCTCATCCTCTATTTTCCGGGAAATGCCGCTGCTTTCCTTATTCGGCAAGAGAACCAGATATCGTCCGGGCAATGATATATAGGTCGTAAGAAGCGCCCCTTTACGTTCACTTTCTTCTCTTACTATCTGAACCAGGACCTCCTGACCCGCTTTCAGAAAAGGTTTCTGACTCGGCGCGCTGCCATCTTTTCCCGTCTGCTCCACGAAGTATTCGGGACTGACGTCGTGGAGCGGCAGAAATCCATCCCTCCTGCCCCCGTAGCTTACAAAAGCTGCCTGGAGACCACGCTCCACTTTCATCACGACGCCTTTGTAGATGTTGCCCGTTATGGGTTCTTTGTCCGCCATCTGGATGTTGTATTCAATGAGTTTCCCGCCATCCACAATGGCCAGCCGCTTCTGTTCCGGATGAACAGCATTGATTAACATTACTCTCTTCATAAATATCCTTGTTCTTTAAGTCTCAGCCTCGCAAAATATGTGCAGGGGCTGCGATGCTTCGTCCTGAGACATTGCGGCATAGGTCTTTCATTTCCCCATCCTCCGGATGAGGCTATCCTGAGCCTGCCTGAGGACGCTACCTGCCGCCAGCCTTTTTGCGATGCCGGCCAGTTTCAAGACATTTTTTATATTTTCGCGAGATAATCACCAGATGAGAGTGGATACATCTCCCTTCCCTTCCCTGATTACCTCAATTGTGTCATCAACAAGACTGATAATGCTCGATGGCTCGGAAACCAGAATGCCTCCATCTATTATCAGATCCACAGAATGACCGAATCTATCCTTGATCTCAACCGGATTACTCAGCACCTCGCCGTCCTCAGTCGATACACTCGTACTGATAATGGGCTGGCCAAGCTCCCTGACCAGGGCAAGGCAGATCTGATTATCCGGCACCCTGATGCCTGTAGCCAGTCTTTTCGGGAGGATGGTCTTCGGAACCAGTCTCGATGCCTCCAGGATAAATGTGTATGGTCCCGGCAGGAGGCGCTTCATGGTTTTGTAGGCAAAATCCGACACACGGGCGTAACGACTAATGTCCTTGAGATCGGCACAAACAAAACTCAATGGTCGTTTCCTGCTTCTCCTTTTTATCTCATAAATCCTGTCGATTCCTTTCTTGTTGGAAAGGGCACAGCCCAGCCCGTAGACAGTGTCAGTAGGATAGATGATGACACCCCCATCCTGCAAGACATCAACGGCCTTCTTGATCAACCGCATCTGGGGATTTTGACTGTTAATGGATAGATACATATTATTTCATTATTCTGATTCTATAAATTCCGCTTATTATACAATTTTAGTTATCTACCAGAAACAAGCGTCTTTATCAATGAACATATTGAATCTCTTTCAGCCCCGGCCATTTCTATTTTCTTCATCTTTGCTCAATTTATATTGGATACTGTCCACGAGGGCAAGCCAGCTTGCTTCGATGATGTTTGTAGATACACCCATAGTACTCCATATATCCTCGCCATCGGTTGAATCTATAAACACCGTCACCTTTGCCGCCGTTCCCTCGCAGCCCTCGAGAATCCTCACTTTAAAATCCACGAGATGCATCCCGCTGATCTGGGGATAAAATTTTATCAATGCCTTTCTTAAGGCATTATCCAGGGCATTTACCGGGCCATTGCCCTCTGCGGCAGTCAATTCTTCCTCGCCGCCCACTGTTATCTTAATCGTAGCCTGTGATACGGGTGGATTATTTCCTGTTTTTGCGTTTATTACCTGAAAGCTTTCAAGAATAAACGGATCTCTGAATTCACCTTTTATTTTCTTCATCAATACGGAAAGGGAACCATCGGCTGTGTCAAAACGATACCCCTGATCTTCCATAGTCTTTACCTGCTGAACAATATTTCTACTGACAGACGTTTCCTCACCTAAGTCGATGCCGAGCTCCCTTGCTTTGTATGCAATATTGCTTTTGCCTGAGAGGTCCGAAACCAGCACCCTCTGCTGATTTCCTACCAGCTCCGGTCTAATGTGTTCATATGCCGCCGGATTTTTTAAGACTGCATCAACGTGGATGCCTCCCTTATGGGCAAATGCACTCCTGCCAACGAATGGCCTGGAATTGAGGGGGGGAATGTTCGCAACATCGCTCACGTAATTAGAGAGGTGTGTTAATTGCTTTATAGATGCGTCGGGCAAACATCTCTTATTCATTTTCAGCTGGAGATTACCGATTATAGAGATGAGGTCAGCATTTCCGCACCTTTCTCCATATCCGTTGATCGTTCCATGAACCATTCTGACACCATGAAGGACTGCCGCCAGGGAGTTGGCCACGGCGAGGCCACAATCATTATGGGTATGAATACCGAGAAGGTGCTGAGGTATAGAAGGGATGATCTCCGTAATGATCGTGATCAGATCAGCGGACATTGTCCCTCCATTAGTATCACACAGCACAATCATATCAGCCCCGGCAGAAAGGGCAGCCTCTATCACCTTGCGCGCACAACCGGGATTATTTTTATATCCATCGAAAAAATGCTCCGCATCAAAGATGACTTCCTTACCTTTTGATTTCAAGAATTCAATAGAATCACGAATCATTTCTAAATTTTCATCGAGGGATACATTGAGAATATCTGAGAGATGAAGATCCCAGCTCTTGCCGAAAATGGCTACGGCCGGTGTTTCCGCTTCCAGCAGAGCCAATATATTGGGACACGTTGCAGCGTTCATATGCGGCTTTCTGGTGCTGCCGAATGCCGTGAGACGAGCGTTCTTGAATGACATGCCCTTGGCCATCTCAAAGAAACGCATATCTTTCGGATTTGATCCCGGCCACCCGCCCTCAATATAGTGAAAACCAATCTCATCAAGACGCTGGGCGATGCGTAACTTTTCTTCAGCCGAAAAATTTACCTGCTCCCCCTGAGTCCCGTCCCTCAATGTCGTATCGTAAATCAAAACATCCGGCGAATCCATAACTCCCTCCTATTCCAAAAAAAACCGCTACCAGATAACCTGATAACGGATTCTTGCTGCTCTATAGGTCTTATCGAAACACTACACCACTACCAGGCTTCCTATGTAAGGAGCCTAATTATGCCTTCAACGATGATTGGCCTCATGGTGTACGTGCTTCGTGTCATATAAATAACTATGTCCTTTTGCGTTTGAACGATTAACTAATGATATTTTTAAGATATATTATCCGATTTGTCAACAGAAAAAGTTTTCATGCTTTTCTACAAGTAGCAATGAAGAAATGCACAGAAGATATTCTAAAATAATAAAATTTGACGTCAATTCCACTGTAGTGTACGTACCCGGTTATACTTCCTGAAGGAGACAAACCATGAACGGCACCGACGAGAAAGAGCCAGAAATCAGGATAGACCAGGACAATCTCTACCATGAGGAGACCTTCACCGATCTGAAGGTCGGGTGGATCCGTCGACTCACTCCTGTGACACCCGACGGTAACAGAGATAAAAGTCGTGAACCACTTTTCATCGGGCAGACACAACTCGTCACACCCCAGGGCCCCATACCGATTCAATGCCAGATACCGGCGAAGACGCTAACGGAAGCCATAAAAAAATTTCCTGAAGTCATGGAGCTGACAATAAAGAATATGATTGAGCGGGCCAAGGAAATACAGCGCGAGTCCACCTCACGGATTATCACGCCATAGTGGAAGCGGAAGAAGAGAGAGGACTTGCCGCAGCGTCAGATATCCCCTTTCCTTACAAAGTCGATGGCATTCTTGAAAATGGCCTGGCCCATCCCCTCTTCAGGCAACTTTTCCCTTGTCCAGCGCGGGTGGTTGGTGCGGTGGAGATAGGCTTCCGGATGCGGCATGAGGCCGAATATCCGTCCCGTCTCATTGCAGATCCCGGCGATACCGTCAATGGCGCCGTTCGGGTTTGCCGGATAGTCCATCGTGGCATCCTTGAAATCCTCATGGCAGTACTCTACGACAACTTGATGATCTTTGTGAAGTCTTTCCAAGATATCCTTATCCTTCGTGACGAACTTCCCCTCGCCGTGTCTTACGGGAAGATAAATACCGGTCACCTTTTTTGTAAAAATGCAGGGGGAATCAGGGTTGACTCTCAGATTTACCCACCGGTCCTCAAATCTGCCGGAATCATTGAAGGTGAGGGTCGTTGTCTGATTCCGGTAATTGCCGTCAAAACCGGGCAGCATCCCAAGTTTGACAAGCAACTGAAATCCGTTGCAGACGCCCAGGATAAGCTTACCCTGCTTGATGAACCTGGCAAACTGATCATAGAGGTTTTCCGACTTTCCTTTGACTTTCGCATGCAAAATACGGTTGGCTCCCGCTTTTGCCGAGCCGAGATCATCGCCATCGAGAAACCCTCCGGGCAGGTTAAGAAAATGGTAATCATCGAGGCTTTTTTCACCATAAAGCAACATACTGATGTGCACAATATCCACTACATCAGAACCTGCAAGCCTGCAGGCATGGGCCATCTCCATTTCGCAGTTGGTTCCGTTCCCCGTAATGACGATCGATTTAACTTTTTTCGGCATCTGAAATCCTCGTTGACAAAAATTGCGAGTTCCAAAAAAAATCCCTTGTCATTCCCTCGAAAGAGGGAATCCATGCACTAAGAAAACTGGACTCCCGCCGGAGCCTGCCCTCGAATGTCCCTATCGGGGGCGGGAGTGACATATCAAAAATTCAACGGCCTTTGCCACTCCGCTTTCAGCTCGTTGATATCTTCCTCGACGATCCTGTTGCCATCAAGTCCATCTATTTTCAATAGCCCTTCCGCAAGCACTGTTCCCACCTGGCTCATGGCGATTCCTTTCATTATAGCTTCGAATGGTTCCTTTGCCGCGGGGGAGATTGTGACAACAAATCTGCTCTGCGATTCCGAGAAGAGGAGTGTGTCGTTGCGGTCAATACCGGAAGAGGGAAACAGGGCAAGGTTGATCAGCATGCCCAGTCCTCCGGCAAAAGCGGTCTCAGCGATGGCGACACCTGCACCTCCGTCAGAGCAGTCATGACAGGAAGCCACTAACCCCGCCTTGATGGCTCTGCTCAATGCGTCATACAATGCCTTCGCCCTTTCCGCGTTGACCTTAGGCACCTGATTCCCTATGAAGCCATGCATGGCATACCACTCAGAACCGCCCAATTCATGATATGTCTCACCCAGGATATAAACTAAATCGCCCGGGCGCTTCGCATCCAGAGTGACCGCTCTCCGCGCATCTTCGATTTTTCCCATGGTGGAAAACAGAAGCGTCGGCGGGATAGATATTTTCACATTACCGATGTGATAGTCATTCTTCATACTGTCTTTTCCGGAAATGCACGGCACACCATAGGCTGTAGTATAATCGTATAGTGCCTTGTTCGCCCGCACAAGCTGGGCCAGTTTATACTCACCATCGGGAGTCTTCTCCGACTGGACAGGATCACACCAACAGAAGTTATCGAGCCCCGCCATGAAGTCAAGGCTTCCACCGACAGCTATGGCATTCCTTATGGCCTCATCAATCGCGCATGCAGCCATGTGGTAGGTATCAATATCACCATACCGCGGACAGATGCCGTTAGCCACAACCACTCCTTCGAAGGAAGTCAGGATGGGCCGGATGACGGCGGCATCACTGGGCCCGTCATTGCATACCCCGACAAGCGGCTTAACGACGCTTCCACCCTGGACCTCATGGTCGTACTGCCTGACGACGGACTCCTTGCTGCAGATATTAAGCCTGGATAACATGTCTTTCAAGGCCTGCCCCATATCGGCGGGCTCGGAAAAATCAGGCTCCGGATAAATGCGTGGTTGCCATTTCGCGTGCAACTGCATCTGAGGAACTCCGCTGTGGAGAAAATCCATCTCCAGATAGGCGACGGTCCTGTCCCCATAAGAAACATGGAACATTCCTGAATCCGTGTATCTGCCAACAACAGTTGCTTCCACATCCATCTTCCGTGCAAGCTCCAAAAATTCATTCACCAATTCGGGAGCCACTGCCAGCGTCATCCTTTCCTGGGATTCGGAGATAAGAATTTCCCAGGGATTCAAACCGGCATACTTTAGAGGCGCTTTTTTCAGGTCGATCTCGCAACCGCCGGATAGGCGCGCAGTCTCACCCACAGAGGAAGAAAGGCCACCCGCGCCGTTATCGGTTATACACCGGTAGAGGCCACGGTCTCTTGCCATCAGCAGAAAATCGGTCATCTTTTTCTGGGTGATGGGATCGCCGATCTGCACTGCCGTCACGGGGGAACCCTCATGGAGTTCTTCGGAAGAAAACGTTGCACCGTGAATCCCATCCTTTCCTATCCTGCCTCCGGCCATGACAACCACGTCTCCGGCCAGAATCTCTTTCGTATGCGTAGGCTTCCCCTGAATAACAGAGGGCATGATCCCTCCCGTTCCACAGTAGACCAAGGGTTTCCCCAGGAATCGCTCATCGAACACAATGCACCCGTTAATCGTGGGGATACCGCTCTTATTCCCACCGTGTTCAACGCCTTCCCGCACCCCTTCATAGATGCGTCTCGGATGGAGAATCCGTTTCGGGAGCGGTTTATCATAGGCGGGCGGTGCAAAGCAGAAGACGTCTGTATTGAAGATCAGTTTGGCTCCCCTTCCCGTGCCAAATGGGTCTCTGTTAACCCCGACAATTCCAGTGAGGGCTCCGCCGTATGGATCGAGGGCCGAAGGAGAATTGTGGGTCTCCACTTTGAAAACTAAATTGTAATCTTTATTGAACTTGATGATTCCGGCATTATCCACAAATACGGAGAGGCACCAGTCATCCTTCCCCTGTCGTTCCTTGATCTCTTTCGTGGCTCTCTTGATGTATCTGTCAAAAAGGGAATTGATTTCCTCCCCCACGCCCCGTTCGTCCTCATAGACAATCCGAGCATTGAAGATTTTATGTTTGCAGTGTTCGGACCACGTCTGCGCCAGGCACTCAAGTTCGGCATCGGTCATTTTTTTGCCCAGGCCTGCCTTTCTCCTCTCTTTCAGAATTGCCCTGTTTTTCAGATAATTCCGGAGCGCTTTCATCTCCTCTAAATTCAGAGCGAGGACGCGGTCATTACTGATTTTCATAAGCGTCTTGTCGCTCGTGTCAAGATTGATTTCTTCGACATGCACCCGGTCTTCGCCGATCACACGGGGAACATAGGGGGACAGCCCCATTTGTCTGTCCCAGGATTTTCCATCAACAATCACATAACGCTCAATAAGATCATTAGCCAGAAGGCTCGAAGCTATCCTTTCCGCGTCGTCCATGCCGATGGGTCCTTCGATCACATATTGCCTTGATGTATGAACACCGAAAAGCCGATCTGACAATTTTCCTAAAAGCAATTCGATAGCTTCTCTCGCAGTTTTTCCGACATTATCAGTCACACCGGGCCGGAAACCCACCTCGATCATCCAATTAAACCTGTCGGCCAGGCCGCTGTTGATGGCGAAATTCTGGATGATGGGATCGCAAAGAGGGCCGGTGGCAGCCATTTCCAGCTCCTTCCGGGTCAGATTTCCATCAATTGTATGGACATCAATGGTCTTCACAGAATCAACTTTGATGTGCAGATTTTCCACGATTCTTTTCTTTATCTTTTCCCCGAGGGAATCTCTGACCCCCTCCTTGAATCCTATTTCAATTCTGTCTGCCATTTCTCGGTATGACCTTCCCCCCCAACGATATCATAATGAAGATAAATGAACCGGTAAAATACCAAAAGGGATTTGATAAAGCAACTTGAGAATATTTATGGCACACAATTTATCATTACCGCTTTGCCGGCTTCTTGCTGAAATTATTTACCTCGAAGCAATTGCATATAATGTTCACATATGCTACTTAAAACACCAAGTAAGAAAGCAATTGGTGGCCGACTGGCGCAGATTCGAGAAGATAAATATTATCTGACCTATTTAACCTTCCGGTAAAGAAGAACATAAGGAGGCTTTTTATTATGAAGGCTAAAGTCGTATGTTCTATAATCGGTATATTCCTATTAGTCTTGCCTGGTTTTTCCGTAGCCGCGGAAAAGCAGAAAGGCTATCCCTTCTCTGACGAAAAAATAACTGACACCCGGAAGAATATTCCCAATTATAATTTTGAATTCGGTTTAATGTATTGGAGACTTGATTATAAGGAAGACCTGCCTGCCCCCAAAAAGAGCACCGAGAACGGGTGGTTGCCTGGCGTTTATCTGGGATTCAACTATAATAAAAAAAATGATTTCTACTCAAAGATATTTTTTGAATTCTCTTTCGGAGATGTTGAATTTGATGGTACCACGCAGGCCGGCACGCCCATAAGGTTCTCCACTGATAATTATCAATCCTTTTTCCGCGGAGAATTGGACGTAGGTTACAATTTTGCCGTTACAAAAAATATTTCCATCAAACCCTACACAGGATATGGTTATCGTCAGTGGGAACGTGGCCAGGCATCAGTAACGGCGACCTACACTTCTTAATAAAGAGAAATACTACTGGCATTACATTCCTGTTGGTGTGGCGGCTGATATTAACTGCGGGAAGAAGGTGGTCATCGAACCTAATGTCGGTCTCCGCATAATGTTCTATGGAAAGATGACAGCTTACTTCTCTGAATTGGACTCCGCTTATAACGACCCTGAATTTAAATTGGGAAACAGAATTGGATATTACGCGGAAGTTCCCTTGCGATACAAGTTCACTGAATTCTGGTCAGTGATCATCAAGCCATGGTATGAATACAGCGAAATTGGCCAAAGCGATACTGTAGACTTAACAACTTACGGGGTAGTTACCGGCGCCGCTTACGAACCATCAAGCAGAACACACCTCTATGGGGTGAATTTAGGAGTAGTATATTCGTACTAAAAGGACGGCGCCTGCTAAAGCATGCCGCCATTGACGGAAATGACCTGCCCTGTAATATAAGAGGCGTCATCGGAACACAGGAAACGGACGACCTTCGCCACCTCCTCGGGTCTCCCGATTCTTGCCATAGGAATGATTTCCTTAATTTTGTGCAGTGGCGCTCCCTTGATCATTTCTGTATCGATAAGCCCCGGTGCAACCACATTGACCCGGATGCCAAACCTTGCCACCTCGGATGCGAGTGCGCGGCTGGCGGCAATCAATCCCGCCTTTGCCGCAGCGTAATTGGCCTGTCCCCTGTTTCTCACGAGAGCTGATACAGACGAGATAGAGACAACAGATCCCCTGTGATTTTTGGCCATCCTCTTTATCACCGGTTTAGTCACATTGTAGAAGCCTTTAAGGGTCGTTTGAATTACCCTATCCCAATCTTTCTCGCGCATCATCATAAACAGTCCGTCAGCAGTGATTCCGGTGTTATTGACGAGGACTCGAATGTTCTTATGCCGGGCAAGGATATCGTCCATCCGTCTTGCCGCCTCCCTCGAATCGGTCACATCAAACCGGCCCTTTTCTCCCATGCCGCCTTTCGATCGGATGATGTCCAGGGTCTCTTCGGCTGAAACATCGTTGGATTTGTACGTAATGATGAGTTCATATCCTGCTGATGAAAGCTCAAGCGCGATCGCACGGCCAATGCCTCGACTGCCACCCGTCACCAGGGCGACTTGCTCTTCTTTCATGCTTTTCTGCTCCCTGCGTCGTGTCTTTATTGGCATGGTCAAGATGTCTAAAGCCCTTAAAATGTTTGTATAGGCAAGGGATAGTAAATGGGTAAACTGAATTAAGTTAAGGGGAATTATTGATGAAAACGTACACAGTCACTGGCCCTGATTGGTCAGCCGACTTTCTGGTTTTTCTCAATAGGATGAAAAAAATATATAATATAATCCCATAAATTGGATATCAAAACACCTTTCTTTGTAGTAGTAAAGATGAGTTAGAAGAAAATGACAATATTCTTCGGAGCCTTCATATTTTGACTGATAGTAACTAAGTACACTGGTTCATAAATTCGGTTACGTATTTTATGCCACAGTTCGGAAATTTCCATGTACTATTGTCATTTCGAGCGTAGCGAGAAATCTTAGTAGGGGGGTAAAACTAAAAGATATCTCCCTTCGGTCGATATGACACCTTAATAATGAAATGATGTACTCAGGATCTTCGGAATATGAAATCAGAAATTCACCGATGTTTCTAATCTGTCTTTTGTTGTCAAATTATTTAGGGGAGCACCATGGCCATTCAACCGGTTGGAGACAGAATTAGTCACGGAGTCAAACACATTAGTCTTTGAGAATAAAGTCACTTCTGATAGAAAGGAAGACATAATATGAAAAAGTTATTCATCTTATTAATCATCTTAATCGTATCAGGCTGCGGCCATCTGGCAGAACAATCCGAATTCTGGAAGCATAAATCGATATATGCGTCATGGGGTCACATGGGATTTTCTGTCTTTGGTTACAGGAATCCATCTGTCGAAGATGTTAAGAAAACTAAACAGCACGGATGGTGGGGAATACCAGTGGAGGTCAAGAGCAAGGATAGGCGCTAATCAAGGCCACACATGACGCATCATGAAAAAAAGCGAAGACCACGAGGAGTTAATATGGCAAATACACATCCCCCTGCAATCCGCTATTACGTCTAATATCAGCTCAAATCCGGACCGATTTTTTCGGCGCGAAGACTAATAGAAAATTTTACGCGTTTATTGCCTTCAATGCCTTGGCGTCATTGGCGGTCTTAAAAACGAGGCACGCCGCTTTGCCTACGCCGGGGCTTCCATAGGCATAGTAAATGTCAACTCCCGCATCGGAGATTTTCTTTGCCAGTTTCTGCAGTTGTCCGACTTTATTCGGCACACCGACAAGGAGCACATCTTCCACCTCAACATTGGCTCCCATTTTGGTCAGTACCTTCTTCGCCTTTGCATTGTTATCTGTGACCAGCATGAAGAAGCCCTTATCGTCCATCTCATAAGCGCAGATTGCCTCGATATTGACCTTTGCTTGGGAGACGGCTGATGCCACATGGGCAAGTAGCCCAACCCTGTTTGGCAGAGAAAAACTCAGCTGCTTTAATTTCATCGCCTTGGCCATATCACGTCCCTCCTTATCATTCGTTAAGATATACCTTTTAAGATGACTCACGAAGACCGTCCCAATGTTCAAGGGACAACTTTTTTTATTTACCACATTTCGAGTTAGAGTTCCTCAGTATTTTCATGCATTCCCACAAAAAGATCCTGTACAGACGTATGAAATTTGTTCCGCAACATGACCAGGACGAACGATACATTAAGAGCTGCATCGTAAAGTATTGAAATCATATCATATCGACGGTTTGTCATTTTCCCGTCCATACGGGTTTACGCTTTTCGAGAAAGGCACGGATGCCCTCTCTGGCGTCATCCGCGAAGAGGTTACTTACCATGACTTCATTGCCGATATCATACGCATTCGCATCGCTCAGATTCACCTGCGCATAAAAGGCCCCCTTGCCTATCTGCAGAGTTAGCGGACTGGCCTCGGCAATCTTCTCTGCCATCGCTTTCGTTTCTTCCTCCAACTTATCCAAGGGGACGACCTTGTTGACAAGTCCGAACCGTTCTGCTTCTTTCGCAGACACCATCCTTCCTGTGAAGAGCATTTCCAGGGCTCGTTTTCTTCCCACAGCACGAACTAAAGGAATTGCCGGTGTAGTGCAGAAGATGCCAAGCTTGACGCCGGGGGTCCCAAAAAGGGCCCCTTCTTCAGCGACAGCGAGATCGCATGCGGCCACGAGCTGGCATCCGGCAGCAGTGGCTATGCCGTGCACTTGGGCTATAAAGGGTTGCGGCATGCTCTGTATTTTTTGCATGAAAGTGCTGCAGATATGAAATACCTCCATGTAATCCGTCAGTCCCCGGTCTATCATTTCCGAAAGGTCGTGGCCGGATGAAAAAATCTTACCGGCGCCCCTGACAATGACAACTTTCACATCTTTTTTGGCCTGCAGTTTGTCTAATAGATCGTTAAGTTCTTTCAGCATATCACAAGAAAGAGCATTTCTTCTTTGTGGATTGTTTAGTGTGATGGTCCCAATAGCATCCATCTGATCAAATTTTATAAGTTTGTAATTCATCTGTCCCCTCCTGATTATTTTTTCAGCCTGTTCCCGCTCCTGTTGCCTTCCTTCCCGTTAAAAATGATCATCCCATATATCCTCCAACAGTTTCTTTCTCTCCAAACCAGAGCCAGTATCCCAACGACTCGTCTGCCAATTGTCTGCACGCTTGGATCTCGAAATCCAGGGCGGAACACTAATATGCAGGTATTGGGAAAGAGCGTGGACATATGGTTCATACATCGTGCGCAACTGAGAAAGCTCCTTTTCAAGGACATCTGCCTCTTCGAGCTTGAGACCTGCTCCCGACAATGTGGCGCATAAATGTTCAAGGTCGGCTTTAGGAAGTCGGTTATGTTCCGGATGGACAGGAGGACAGTTGAAGATCTGTGCGATGTCGACAATTGCATGTCGCGCCATGGCAAACGTGAATTTCGCCTGATCCTTACAGACACCTTCCAGGCTCGCCAAGGCGAACGCGCATGTGTCCAGTATCGCCGTGAGAGACCCGAGCCACGATTGGTTCTCATGATGAGAACGAAAACGAGCGAGCACCGGATAGGATAAATGGCTCTCAAGTAATTCCGCCGACCATCGTTCCCATTCGTAAAGATGTTGGCGGAGTTCATCAACCTCATTGTGATGGATATGCCGATGCAACATTTCCATTGCCGTGGGAGGCGAACCTGCATGTGCGTCGAGGAGTGCTATGGTCACCTCGCGACGAGCGAATGACTGGTTTAACAAAGGCAAGTAACTGATGACGAGGGCAAGAAAGCCGAGGCCCAACCCGGCCTCAGCGGCAATTATTCCCCTCCCCAAAGGAGTGGTCGGAGTGACATCTCCCAGACCGAGAGTGAATAGGCTTGTTCCGCTAAGATAGAGGTATGTGCCGAAACTGACACTTCCTTCCGGCATCGCAAGAGTGGAACCGGACGCAAAGAGCATGAAAGCAAAGCCAAAAACCAGGCCGGTGGCCCAAAGGATGATCAAGATGAGCACTGAAAGAGGTCCGAAAAAACCGAGAAACGTTTCCATGCCTCTGCGTGAAGTTATCAGCCTGGCAATCGTCAACCAGAATTTCCACGCGTAGCGAAAGAAGAGACGGGCAAGCCTTACCCTGCGTGTCACGCGGCGCGGGAGCACCATCGTTTCAAAGGCATCTCCCAAAACGATGAGAATTAAAATTACTCCTGCAACAAACAGGGGGATATTCATTTCAACACCGCTTCTCCGGCAATCAAGAATTTATGTCCTTTATACCAGCTTATAATTATTTGACAGTGTAAGGAGTGTAAAATGAAGTGTCAATGAGAAAAAACGTCCATTACGCTGAAAATTTCAGGTTTTTGATGATTTTCCCGTTAGCCCTACCCCGATTGCCAGACTTTGCAGCAAGAATATCTTAAAAGCAGCAGAATTCTAACTTAACATGTGGTAGATGTTCTCGTGAGAGTGACAGAGGGAAGTTTTTTGTGAAATGTAGTGCAGACCTTCAGGTCTGTGGTCTCTGTGAACATGTAGTGCGTACCTTTAGGTGCGCTATTTCAGCAGGACTAAAGTCCTGCACTACGTCAAGCAGGGCGACACGGGCGGCCAATTACGATTTCCGCGCCCTTTTACGTTATTTTCTGAGGAGGATGGCCAACATGAACGTCAAGAGAGTTTTTTCAACGAATGCAGACTTATCGGCGCCAATGTTATGACATCGAGAAGACACATAGTGCCGGCTTTACTTTTATTGGCTATCGTAGCCAGCGGCAGCATGGTGGCTTGTTCTTCTGACATAAAGCTGCCCCACCTTGCCAGGAATGCTGTCATTCTGGCCTTTGGTGATAGTCTGACTTACGGAACCGGGGCGGAGCCGTCAGAGAGTTACCCCGCGGTCTTGGAACAGATGATTGGTAGAAAGGTGGTCAATGCAGGTATTCCGGGAGAGGTGACTGCTCAGGGCCTATCCCGCTTGCCGGAAGTTCTGCAAAAGGAGAGACCGGCCCTCATGATAATCTGCCATGGCGGTAATGATATGCTCCGAAAATTGAACCAACAGCAGGCCGCCAGCAATATACGAAACATGATTCGGTTAGCGCAGGAACAGAAGGTGGCCGTCGTCCTCATTGCTGTGCCGGCCCCGGACCTGTCTCTTACGCCGCCGCAAATGTACCGAGAGATAGCCAAGGATCTAGCCATTCCCCTTGAAGAAAAGATAATACCTGCGGTGATGGCCGATGGCTCTCTCAGGTCGGACTATATTCATCCCAATGCCGCGGGTTACCGCCGCATAGCCGAAGCCCTTGCGGTTCTCCTGAAGAAGAGCGGTGCTATAGATTAGCCTTATGTCAATATAGAATTCACGTACAGGAGAGGGTTGCATGGTTCCAATCCGAGTTGCTGCAGTGCAGATGCGGGCACAGGTCGGCGCAATTGCACGAAACCTCTCGTCCGCCGAGGCGCTGGTCTGCGAAGCCTTTCGGCGTGGCGCCCAATGGGTAATTCTTCCCGAGTTCTTCCCCTCTGCAGTAGCGTTCACACCGGCGATGCTCTCAGCGTGGCAACCGCTGGAAGGCCCTCCTCTGCAACTTATGCGCAGGCTTGCGCGCAAACATGATGGTGTCGTAGGCGGGTCGTTCATTGCGAAGTCAGGGCATGACTGCTTTAATAGCTTTCTGCTTGTCTTTCCCAACGGCCAGTACTTCCGTCACGACAAGGATCTGCCCACCATGTGGGAGAACAGCTACTACATTGGCGGTTCGGATGACGGCGTCCTCGCCACTCCAGACGGCCCTGTCGGCGTCGCCATGTGCTGGGAATTAATTCGTTCCCAGACAGCGCGCCGATTGTTGGGTAAAGTGGGCTTTGTCGTGGGCGGGTCATGTTGGTGGGATCTGCGCCTCCCTGTGCCTCCCAAATACGCCGAGGAGCAAGCGCGGTTGAGGGACCTGCTAAGACAGGCTCCCGCTCACCTGGCGCGGATGCTCGGCGTGCCCGTCGTACACGCGTCCCACGCCGGTGACTTCGAGGGGTTTACACCGGGGAACGAGTCCATGCCCTACGTTTCCCGATACCTGGGGGAGAGTCAAATCACGGACGGTAACGGCCAGGTACTTGCTCGCATGACGTACGAAGACGGCGAAGGCGTGATCATTGCCGACATCACACCCGGTCAAGTTGCCGGAGTCTTAGCGCCAATTCCCGATAACTTTTGGACCGTCGAGCTACCATCAGGCGCAACCAAGGCATGGGAGTACTTGAACACACTCGGGCGACAATACTACGCCACAACCGTTCGCCCTGGGTTGCCCCAATCTGCCTTTGACACATAGGGCCTTCCATTGTATGGTTTCTCGTCACTCATAGTCATGTCTTATCAAAACAAATCAAGCGGACAAATCAAATCGAAGGAGGGAGCTCAATGAATCGTAATGCACTCTGGATCGGTTCCGTGGTGCTCGCCGCTGTCATTGGCTTTGGCCTAGCGAATTTTGCGAATTCGCAGACAGGCGAGAAGCCGAAGCGTTTTCCCCAGCTCACGATGGACCAACTCAATGACCAGCAGCGGCCTCTCGGCGAAAAGATCATGAAGATTTCAAGCGTCGGTCTCGGGGGCCCTTACAATCCCCTGCTGCGCAGCCCGGTCCTGGCGCAGCGCATGTATGATCTGCTCGATTATCTGCGCTGGAATTCCTCGCTGTCGCGGCAGTTGACCGAATTCGCGATCCTGATCGTGGGGCGGCAGTGGCGGAGCCAGGTTGAATGGTATGCGCATTATCCGCTGGCGCTGAAAGAGGGCCTGCCGAAACAAGTGGCCGACGACATCAAGGCCAACAAGCGGCCGCGGGGCATGACACCCAAAGTGGAAGCCGTCTATGACTTCTGCATGGAGCTCTCGACGAAACACGAGGTTTCCGACGCGACGTTCAATCGAACCAGAAAATTCCTCAGTGATCAGCAAATCGTGGATCTGACGGTGCTTAGCGGAACCTATGTGACGGTGGCCATGGTGCTGAGCATGGCGGAGGAGAGCGTGCCGGCCGGCAAGGAGCTGCCTTTCAAACCCGGCGAGCCTTGAGAGTTGTCGCTACCGACGTCTATCCGGGAACGCGCCGACGCGCGTCCCGGATAAAGCGTTGCGCCTTGATTCTGAATCGGCGGCTGTGTACTGGCTTCCGCGGCGGCCTGTAGCTGGCCCTAAATCCCTTCAATTCTCATCTCTGATTCTTTAGATTATACTGATTATCTTAAACTATGCTTGGACCAGGATCGCTGATTTAGCAGCATTGATCTGCTCGACAATGTTTTCAGTGCATCCACCCTTGGGAGAAAAGCAGACCTTTGTAATGTCAGCTTGAAAAGCGAATGCCGTGATAGCGACGAAACTCAGAATCAGGAACAACAAAACTGTGGTGGTGATTCTTTTCATGGATTTCACCGTCAATATGAAGAGAGTATGGTTGTGATGATGACAACTAAATTGATTTCTCAGAATATGTCGAAGAAATCCGGGATATTTTTAAGAGAATGGTAATACTCTTAGAAATTTGCCTTTTTAAGGTGTTTCGTTCAATGTATTTTTGAACACAAGCTTCCTGTAGTCCACAAACTGCCATCTTTGATTTTCATTGTAGATTTCAAATGGGAATCGTGATAATCAAAATAGAAATATAAAGTCAGAAATTAAGATTCATAAACCCTTTAACATTGCATGAGGGTGCTATGGACGGATTATTGAAACCCCGTTTTCTAAAAGAGGCGGGGTTTTGTATTTTCAAGCGACTTTCTAAAAATCAAATAAATTTTCAGAAGTAAAAAGGAGGAGAGAATGAAAAAGAAAGCACTTGTTGCTTTGCCAGTGTTTGTCCTCATAGCTGCACTGTTACCGGGTTGTTACGCTTACGCTAAAGACGGCTCACTTGCAACTCGAACGATTGCCCCCGTAGTTTCCACTGACTGGCTGGCAGCAAACAGCGGTCTAAAAGACCTTGTGATAATTGATATGAGAAGTGGCGCTCTATATGGAGCCGGTCATATCTCCAACGCAATAAATATTCCCTTTGATGAAGATGTTTCAGTATGGGTAACAAAAAGGGATAACTTGGCCCTTCTGCTGCCGGATGACGCTGATCTATTTAAAGTCATTGGGTCTGCTGGGATAAAAAGTGATTCACGGGTCGTTATTGTTAATGACGCATTTTCCACAGACCCCAAAACCCCCTCATCTTATCCTCGTTCCTATGCTACCAAGGTTGCTGATACTCTCATCTATGCCGGAGTGAAGAATGTGGCTATCCTGGATGGGGGACACACCAAGTGGGTAAAGGAGGGAAGAACTTTATCTAAGGACATAGTTACCCCGATGCCCGTCACATACCGGGGCGAAGTAAATAAGGCAATGTTTGTCTCTAGACACTATGTTAAGGAAAAAATTGGGAAGACTGTCATTATTGACGCCAGGAACCCGGAATATTACTTCGGGGCAATGGTTTCCACTTTTGCGCCAAAAGCCGGGCATATCCCGACTGCCAAATCTCTGCCCACTCTTTGGATATGGAATGATAAGGATGGAACGTATAAAGCTGCAGATGTGCTTGAAAAAATGGCCGCAGGAGTGGTTGGTAAAGATAAGGCTAAAGAAATCATAGTCTATTGTGGCAGAGGGAACAATGGTAGCGGCTGGTGGTTTGTGCTGACCCAGGTATTGGGATATAACAATGTAAAGTTCTATGCTGCCTCATCCCAGGAATGGGTTAGATATTATGATATGGTTCCATATCAATGGAACTGAGACCATTCCATTTGGAGTGTAGTATGATAACGAGCTTCCGAAAGGTACCAATATGAAGCCTCCAAAGGGACATCAATGTGCTTATAGGGGCTTTCCTGTATCTGACTTTTATGAATTAAAAATTGGAGGTGGGTTATGAAAGACGGAATGGACCGAAGAGAATTTCTAAAGTATTCCGTAGCAACAGGTGTGCTTATCGCGGCCGGAGATGAAATGATAGAAAGTGTGATGGCACAGGCTAACAGGGGAGTAACCGAAGTAGATAAGTTGACTGTTTGGGTGGTGACGGACAATTACTATGATTTGAACAGACCGGACGCCAAAATCGCGAAGCGCTATCGTTCGGGGCCTGAGAAGTCCATGCACGCCGAACACGGCCTCTCTTTTTATATGGAGACGGTGGTCAACGGGAAGAAGAGCACCTGCATGTACGATTATGGACTCTACCCGGTGGGCGTGATTAATAACATAGAACTGCTGGGTCTTGACATTGGGAAGACAAATGCCTTCAGCCTGAGCCATGGCCATTATGATCACTTTATGAGTTTAGTCAGTATCCTGAAGCAGAATCAATCACGGATCGCCGTAGGGACGCCATTCTATGTAGGTGAGGAGGCTTTTGCGCGGAGATACAAGCTTAATCCCGGAGCAACTGAGCTTTCAGATATCGGACAGCTGAGGAAAGAAGATATCGAAGCTCTCGGGCTGAAGGTTGTGGAGGTGAAAACCCCGATAGAGATCATTCCCGGCGCATACTTTACCGGGAACGTCGAGAGAGTTACAGCCTATGAGACAATGCCGACGAACTTAAAAGTAAAGCGCGGCGAAAAGATCGAGAACGACACTTTTCCTGGTGAACAAGGTCTCTTCTTCAATATAAAAGGAAAAGGCCTGGTGGTTCTTTCCGGCTGTGCGCATAGAGGGATCGTGAATACAGTCAAGCAGGCGCAAAAAGTTGCTGGGATAGACAAGATCCACACGGTGATGGGAGGTTTTCATCTCATTAATGCGAAGCCTGAGATCATCCAGAATACGGTTACTGATATAAAGGCGATGAAACCGGACTATATCTTGCCGACCCATTGCACCGGATTCGAAGCCGTTGTAGCTTTTAGCAGAGAGATGCCCAAGGAATTCATTATTAATACGGCTGGAACCAAGTATACCTTTGGGGCGTAAGCTTCAAAACGGGATGCAGGCGTATGCCCACTTAGTTAATGAACATAAGCAGGGTCAGAAATGATCCTGCTTTTTTTGCTACTTTCTTTCTGTAATCTTCAACATTCATGATCAGGATTAGGTAAAGATAAGTAGGTGTTGTCAAGGATATCGTCCTCTCTATCCTTTCTTCATTTATAGAATCAATAACAACAACGCACATTGGGCAAACATTCCCGTTGTGCGTCTCGCCAGGCACCGTCATCATTGCAGGTGTAATGGACTGATATTATCTTAAAAAAAGGGCATATTTAAGAGAATGTGCGGACTACTAAAAATATTTTCTTAAAAATACCGGTTAAAGGAAAAGAGTCCTTTATGTATATTTTCTTAAAAATATAGGCTGTAGAGAAAAGTATCCTTATGTATGAAATCTTAAAAATACCGGTTGATTGTAAATTGTTTCCCTTTGCATATTATCTTAAAGATAATCGGTATTTTTGAAAGAACTTTAGCAGCACTTGTTAACACCTTGTGTTCTTATGGATTAATGAATGTTATAAACTACCCTGGGACGCCGGGGTAAAATGGGAGGAGTGAATCTGTGTTTCACCTGATGCCAGAGAGCATGGTTTGTAGAGTAGATCC
>Ga0187886_1000087_pt1 | contig 133072 bp, 114 predicted proteins | sample June2016WEW_20_1_FD_133001 | JGI IMG/M metagenome (GOLD analysis project Ga0187886, IMG submission 133001) | Peatland microbial communities from SPRUCE experiment site at the Marcell Experimental Forest, Minnesota, USA - June2016WEW_20_150 | ecosystem: Environmental > Terrestrial > Soil >...
CGGGCACCGGGAAGACCCGGTCGCCCTGCCCCCCTTCTCGGGCGGGGCATGGACCCCGCCCTGCGACCAAGGGGGCATGCCCCCTCTGGAACCCCCACGAGCGGCTCCCCGCGGCAAGCCGCGAGGCATATTCGCCGCTCGTCAAGGACATCGCCGTCCTGATATCCGAGGCCGCCGCGGGATGATCCCGCCGCGCTAATTTGTCAGGACTTCCGTGAACGCCGCGATCGCCCGATCCACGTCCGCGTCATCGATGTCGTTATGGGTGACAAAGCGGATGCCCCCCGCCGTGGTCATCGCCAGAACCCCTTTCCGTTTCATCTCGTCCAGGAATTGAACCGCCGAATAGCGCGGATGGGAAAATCCGAAAATGATGATATTGGTTTCTATTTTGGCCGGGTCAAGGGTTATGCCCGGAAGGCCGGCGATCGCCCGGGCCAGCTTTTGGGCTCGTCCATGATCGTCTTTCAACCGGCCTGGCATTTCCGTCAGGGCAATGAGTCCCGGAGCCGCGAGGACTCCGACCTGCCGCATTCCGCCGCCCAGCGCTTTGCGGATCCGGCGGCCGTAATCGATGAAATCCCTGGGCCCGACGAGCATTGAGCCGACGGGCGCGCAAAGCCCCTTGGACAAGCAGAACATGACGGAATCGGCGCATTCGGCATAGGCCTTCACCGGGACGCCCGAAGCCGTGCCGGCGTTGAAGATCCGGGCCCCATCCATATGGACCTTGAGGCCGCGTCGATCGGCGAGCCGCCTGATCGATTTCAAGTTCTCGATCGGCAGAACCGCCCCGCTATGGTTGTTGTGCGTGTTCTCGACGCAAATGAGCGACGTCCTAGGCGTATGGACGTTGGGGATCTTGATCTGGGCTTCGATATCGACAGGGTCCATGGCGCCCCGCTCGGAGGGGATGGGCCGGGGCGTCACTCGCGAAATGAACGTCATATGGGTGGATTCCAAATTGTAAATATGAGAACGCGCCTCGACGATGACTTCCTGAAGTTCCTGCGTCCAGACTTTCACGGCGATGGAATTGCCCATGGTTCCCGAAGGGCAGAAAAGGCCGGCCTCTTTGCCCATGGTCGCGGCGGCCAGTTCTTCGAGCCTGACGACGGTCGGGTCGATGCCGATGACGTCGTCTCCGACCTCCGCCTCGGCCATAGCCTGACGCATTTTTGGCGTCGGCGTCGTGACCGTATCGCTTCGAAAATCGGAATATTTATGCATTTTTTTCTCCTTGATAAGCCCGGCCTATTATATCAAAAAAGAAATCAAGGCACATCCGAAAGAGCCCGCCGGCGATAAAACCGGGCAACCTTTTGCCTGTTTACTAGGTTATCATTATATGGTATAGATGATTTGGCGGTTGGCCGACTGAAAATTCATGCCAAAAAAGAAACCAATTGACTATGCCTTTTACCTTCTCATTTACTTCATTCTGTTCTTCATCACCGCCAACCTCACCTCCCAGCTCATCCTTCGGGGCGAACTCATCATCCTGCCCGACCTCAAAGGCAAGAATCTTGAAGAAGCGCGCGCTATGCTGACCTCGAAGAAAACGACGATCGCGATCCAGGGCCGTCAATTCGACAGCCATTATGAAAAAGGCCGGATCATTTCCCATGATCCTGGCCCGGGTTCTCGCATAAAAGCGAACCGGACCGTAAACGTCATGATCTCCGAGGGAAACGAAAGCGTCTCCATCCCCAAGCTCGAAGGGCACAGCCTGGAATACGCGAATCAAGTCCTGAAGGCCGCGGGTCTGCGCAAAGGCCGAAGTTCCCAGATCCACACGCCCCAGTACGCCGCGGGCCGGATCATCGCCCAAATGCCGCCGGCTTCGGAAACGGCCGACCGGAACGCGTCCGTGAATTTTCTCATCAGCCAGGGGGCCTGGGAAAACCGCTATATCATGCCCGACCTTATCGAAAAGAAGGCGGTTTCCGTCATCCAGCAACTCAAGGCCATGGATTTCCAGGTGGCGGAAATTCATTATGGTTATTATCACGGCCTCGAACCGGGAATCATCATCAATCAGTCCCCCGCGCACGGGTACCGCGTCCAGAAACGCAGCCAGATCACTCTTGAGGTCAGCAAGTAATATGATCTATATCGCGCCTTCCCTTCTGTCTGCGGACTTCACCAGACTCGAAGAGGCGGCCAAGTTGGTCGAGACCGCCGGGGCCGACTTGATTCATGTCGATATCATGGATGGACATTACGTCCCCAATTTGACATTCGGGCCTCGACTCGTGCGCTTGCTCAAAGAAAAAACATCTCTTCCTCTCGACGTCCACCTTATGGTCGACAATCCCGCGGAGGTCGTGCCTTGGTTCCTGGAAGCCGGCGCCGACTGGGTTTCGATCCACGCCGAAGCCTCCACGCATCTTCACCGCGACATTTCCCTGATCCGTGAAGCCGGACGAAAAGCCGGCGTGGCCCTCAACCCCGCCACTCCCCTCCATGCTCTGGAGGACATTCTTCCGGCCATCGATTTCGTCCTTCTGATGTGCGTCAACCCCGGTCGCGGAAGCCAACCGTTCATCGAAAGTTCGCGGGAAAAGATCCGCGCTCTTCGCCGCCGCATAGGGGAACGTGGCCTGAAAACTCTCATCGAGATCGACGGAGGGGTGGGTCTTCAGAATATGAACGTCCTTATGAACGACGGGGCCGAGATCTTCGTCGCCGGGAACGCCGTTTTCAACCATCCCGACCCCCGGGAGGCGATCCGGAGGATGAGGGAGACGGCCCGGAGAGCCGATGCCTCATGAAGATCATCGTTACGGGAGCGGCAGGGTTCATCGGGTCCCATCTCAGCCGGCGCCTCCTCCAAGAGGGATGTTCCGTCACCGGCATTGACTGTTTCACGGATTATTACCCGCGCTGGATCAAGGAGCGAAATATCGCCCCTCTCTCGGCTTCAAGACATTTCAAGTTGATTCCCGGAGATCTCGACGAAATCCCCCTGAGAAAAATATTGACGTCCGCCGATGCCGTTTTTCATTTGGCCGCTCAGGCCGGCGTCCGGGCAAGTTGGGGGAATAATTTTTCCATTTACCTGAAAAACAACATTCATGTCACGCAAAAGCTCTTGGAGGCCGCGAAAGACATTCCGCTTCAAAAGATCATTTTCGCGTCCTCGTCTTCCGTCTATGGCCTGACCTCCGACCTTCCGATGACCGAAACCAGTTTCCCCCGCCCCCTTTCTCCTTACGGCGTGACCAAGCTGGCGGCCGAACAGATGTGCTTTCTCTACTTCAAAAACTACGGCGTCCCGACGGTCTCTCTCAGGTTCTTCACAGTTTACGGTCCCGGGCAAAGACCCGACATGGCCTTTCACAAGTTTTTCAAGGCCATCAAAGACCATCAAAAGATCACGATCTTCGGCGACGGCCTGCAGACGCGAGATTTCACTTACGTGGACGACATCGTCGAGGCCAATGTCGCGGCCCTCGATAAAGGCAAGATCGGCCAGGTTTACAATATCGGAGGCGGACACAGGGAGACGCTCGACCGCCTTTTTCCGCTCTTCGAACGGATCTGCGGGAAACCGGTCAGAATCAAACGGGAGGAATGTCAAAAAGGCGACGTCCTTCACACCTTCGCTCAAATCGACAAAGCGCGCAGAGATCTGGCCTTCCGGCCAAAGGTGACGCTCGAAGAAGGGCTCCGCAGGGAATGGGAATGGATTAAGGAGCTTTATCCCGACTCGCGGCCATCGAACAAAAAAGGACAGCTATTATGAAACGCACAACAACCGCCGTCTTGATCATACTTATCGGCCTCGCGGCCGGCGCCTGCGCGGGCAAGAAAATCGAGGTCACTCCGGCTTCTCCCGCTTCCTCGACCGATGAAGCGTTGTTCAACGAAGGCCAGAAGGCCCTGAAAAAAGATCCGGAAAAAGCGCGTCTCTATTTTAGGCAGGTGATCGATTCGTTTCCCAAAAGCTTCTATGCCCAGAGAGCCAAGCTGGCCATCGCCGACTCCTATTTCAATGAAGGAGACGAAGGCAACTTGATCCTGGCCGCCTCCGAATACCGGGCCTTCATCTCGGAAAATCCTCTCAGCCCGTCCACTCCTTATGCCCAATACCGAATCGCTCTGTGTTTTTATGAAAAGATCCTTTCGCCGGGCCGGGATCAGCAAAAAACAGTCCAGGCCCTCGCGGAATTTAGAAAAACGATTGCCGCTTATCCCCTTTCCGAGGAAGCCAAACTCGCCCGGGAAAAGACAAAGGACTGCGAAGAGCACTTGGCCGAAAGCACATTTCTGATTGGACTTCAATACTATCGGATCGAAGCTTTCAGCGCAGCGATTAACCGTTTGAAAGAGGTCCTGACCAATTATCCGGCCTATACGGGATTGGACAAGATTTATTTCTATTTGGGAGATTCGAATTTCAAAATGAAACTCGTCGATCAAAGCAAACCCTTTTTCACGAAGCTCGTCTCCGATTACCCGAAAAGCAAATTCGCCGCGAAAGCCCAGGACCGGCTGAAAGAGATCGAAACGATTAAGCCCAAAACAAAGAAATAAGGAAGTCCCTCATGCCCTTAAAACGCATTGCGGCCGTCGTCTGTTTCGCTTGCCTCAGCGCAATCATTTTCCGGCCGGTTGACGTCCGCGCTCAGGACAATGAGATCGGAGGGATACGGATCAAGCCCGGTCTCGGGGTCGAATATTTTTCCCGGACGATCGTTTGGGACGAGGGCCAATTGTCTTCCAAGCTGAAAACCTCCATCGGCTTCCTCAGGGCGGAAATCGAACTCCAGAAGGGCTTCCTGCTCGGCCTTTTCGGAGGTTACAGTCTTTCGAATTTCAACGGCACGGTCTTCCGACAGCTTCCTTTTTCCATCGATTATGAAGCCGGGAACATCGGCTGTTTTTTTTGGGGGGCCGACCTCGATAAAACTCTTTTTTCCATAGACCCTTATGAGATTGGCGTGCAGGCCCAATTCGTCATGTCCTTGGGCCGCCAAAAAGAGTTGGCCATCAGCGGCCTCAATCAAACGGGCTCGTTGAATGGAAAAGGGCGTTGGCAACGGGCCGAAATAGGACCCGTGATCCGCTACACCGGATATGAAGATTTCATTCCGTTTCTCGCGATTTCGTACAACAAATTATGGGGAACTTTCTCCATGGCCGAAACCGTCCAGGAGCTTACGGGAACGGAGGAGAAAACGATCTCGGGAGGAGGGTCGATCGGGATCGCTTTCGGAACGACCTTCAATCCCTCCGAGACGTTCAATCTTAAAGCGGAAATCACGGCTCTCCCCTACAAAAAAACAGGAGGAGGCCTGGACGTGGACTATGGGGCTTCAATCAAGGCGGTCGTGCTTTTTTAGAGGATGGAGATCATGAGAAAACAGGTCTTGATCGTCGGGATCGTTTTCATCGGCGTTCTGGCGCTCGGGCTGAGCTTCCCGGCCGGCACGCGTCCCCGGCCCGCGGAAAGGACGGACTGTGTTCCGGGCCAGGTCCTCCTGAAATTCAAGCCTTCGGCCATGCTCTTCCAAAAAGCGGCGGCCTTGTCTCTGACGCGATCCCGGGCCGTTTCCCGGATTGTCAAGCTCGATGTCTATACCGTCCAGATCCCGGACGATATGACGGTCGATGAGATGGTCGGCATCTTCGGACGGAATTCCGATATAGAATTCGCCCAGCCGAATTATATCTATCGGGCCGCGGTGACTCCGAACGATCTTTATTTCCAATACCAGTATGCCCTTTTCAACAAGGGCCAGCAGACAGGATGGGTTCCCGGCAGTCCCCAGGGGCTGCCCAACGCCGACATCAAAGCGACGGCCGCCTGGGAGGAAACGACGGGCCAAGCGGGAGTCATCATCGGCATCCTCGATACCGGAGTGGATCTCACCCATCCCGACCTGAAAAACAAGATCGTTGGCCCCGGCTACGATTTCGTCAACAACGACGCCGATGCGACGGACGATCACGGACATGGGACGATGATCGCCGGCATCGCCGCCGCGGAGACGAACAACAACGAAGGAATCGCCGGGGTCGCCTGGAATTGCAAAATCCTACCGGTCAAAGTCCTGGACCAATTCGGCACCGGGAATTCCGTGAAAATCGCGGCCGGCATCGTCTGGGCCGCCGATAATGGCGCTCAAATCCTCAATATCAGTTCCGGCCAGCCGGCCCTGGACTCAACGATCGAGAACGCCCTGAAATACGCCTTCGAAACCAAAGGCGTTTTCATCGCCGCGGCGGCGGGGAACGACAACACGTCCGTCTATTACCCGGCCGCCTATGAAAAATATGTCTGCGCCGTCTCGGCCACGGATTATAACGATCAGCGGACGGTCTATTCGAATTTCGGCTGGGAGCTCGACGTCGCCGCCCCCGGCGACAGCATCATCTCAACCTATCCCGTCGCCTTGACGCCGGCCGGGTTTCCCCCTTACAAAAACGGCGATGGGACCTCGTTCGCGAGCGCCTATGTCGCGGGGTTCGCCGCCTTGATTAAAAGCCTCAAGCCTTCATTGAAGCCCGGCGAGATCATGGACATCATCCGCTATTCGGCCGATGACGTGAACGCTTCGGTGTATCCGGGAAGGGATCAATTCCTCGGTTTCGGCCGAATCGACATGGAGAAAGGCCTCGTTCCTCTCAAGATCACGAAATAGGAGCGATGGGGCGGCATGATCAAGTTTCTGAGGATAAGGAACCTGGCCACGATCCAGGATCTCCACTTGGACCTCGACGCAGGTTTTTCGATCCTGACCGGAGAGACGGGCGCGGGCAAATCCATCATCATCGACAGTATCCGGCTTGTCTGCGGCGAAAAAAGTTCGGCCGACCTCGTCCGGAGCGGCAGCGCCGAAGCTTCGGTCGAGGCCCTTTTTTCACGGCCCGCCCTGCCCAAGAAAGACGATCGCCTTCCCCTCGACATCGCCGCCGACGAGATCGCGGTTCACAGATCGGTTTCGGGCGACGGGTCCGGGAAAGCCTATTGCGACGGGGTTCTCGTTCCCTTGAAAAAACTCAAAGAATTCGTCGGAAACCTCGTCGATATCTACGGGCAAAACGATCATGTCTTTCTCCTCCATCTCGACAGCCATCTCGATTATCTCGACCAGTTCTGCGGCACGACCGCTCTGCGCGAGAACGTGGCCCGGGCGGCCCATGAACTCCGCTCCTTCGTCCGGTTGAGAGACGAATGGCGCGCCCGGGAGCGCGAGCGGAATCAGCGCCTCGATTACCTGGAATTCCAGATCAAAGAGATCGAAAAAGCCGAACTCAAACCTGGGGAGGAAGCCGACCTGCGGGCCCGAAGAAACATCCTGAAGAACGCCGAAAAGATTTCGCTGCTCGTCGATCAGGCGCTGGACGTCGCGTACGCCGGAGACATATCGCTTTCGAACCTTCTGCCGAAGCTCGAACACGCTCTCGACGAGTTGACCGCCTTCGATCCGGCTTTCCGCGAAATGAACGCGTCGCTGGGACCGCTGGGCATCGTCGTCCGCGAACTTTCAGACCTCTTGATCCGCTATAAAGAAAAACAGGATCTGACCCCGGAAAAACTGGAGGAGATCGAGGAGCGTCTCAGCCTCATTGAAGGACTCAAACGGAAATATGGCCAGGAAATCCAGGACATTCAGATTTACTTGGAGGCCATAAAGCGCGAGAGCAAGGAGCTGGCCCAGATTCAGGAGAAATTGACAACCGCCGAAAACGACATCGCGAAAGCTTTCGCCGCCTATTCTTCCCAGGCCCTGAAACTGTCGGAAATCCGGAAAAAAGGAGCCTCGGAGCTGGGCAAACTCATCGAAAGTGAAATCGGCCAATTGGGCATGAAAAAGGCCGGCTTTCAAGTCCGGATCGAAACCGCAAAATGGACGGCTTCGACCACCGAGCAGGTCCGGGACACGGGGATGGACGACGTCGAATTTCTCATCAGCCCGAATCCGGGCGAGCCGCTGAAGCCCTTGCGCAAAATCGCCTCGGGCGGCGAACTGTCCCGGATCATGCTGGCGTTCAAAACCCTCGGCAAGGAGAAGATCACGTTCAAGACGCTGATCTTCGACGAAATCGACGCGGGCATCGGCGGGAAAACGGCGGAATTCATCGCCCGGAAACTGAGAAACATCGCCAAAACCCATCAAGTCATATGCATCACCCATCTCCCCCAGATCGCCTCTTTCGCCGCCCATCATTTCAAGATCGAGAAGACCATCGAGAATAATCGGACGTTCACGACCGTGACGAAGCTCGATTTCGAGGAGCGGGCGGAGGAGATCGCGCGGCTGATGTCCGGCAGCCGCGTGACGTCCGCCGCGCTCGAAAACGCCCGCGAAATGCTCCGGCATAATGCCGTCGAAGACGATGGTCCAATCCCCATCAGATCCGGCGGAAGCGGAAGGAGGATGACGTGAAAAAATCGGAAAGGGCTGCGGCTTTGTTCCAAGAGGGCTTCAGCTGTTCGCAGGCCGTGTTCGCGACGTTCAGCGAGGATTTCGGACTCGACCGGGATATATCGCTCAGACTATCCCAGGCCTTCGGCGGAGGCATGGCCCACATGGGAGAAGCGTGCGGCGCGGTGACCGGAGCGTTCATGCTCATCGGGTTGAAATACGGCCGGACCAAAGCCGACGACCTGGAAGCCCGCGATCGCACCTATGCCAAGATGCGCCAATTCACCGACAAATTCAAAGCGCTCCACTGTTCCATCCAATGCCGTTGCCTTCTCGGCCTGGATATCGGAACGGAAGAAGGCATGAGGCTCGCCCGCGAAAAAAATCTCTTCCAGACCCTTTGTTCCAATTACGTCCGGAATGCCGCCGAAATCGTCGAAGAAATCCTTTGAGGCCGGTCCGCGGGCAGGCCCCGGTCCGGCCATTGGGTCCATCTCCCGGCTTCCTAAATATCGAATTTTCCATGAATGACATAAGCGGCTTGAAATTTTATATCCATACGTTCGGCTGCCAGATGAACGAGAATGATTCGGAACGCATCGCCGGACAACTCAAGGCCGCCGGAGCGACCAAGGCCGAGCGGCTGGAAGACGGCCAGATCATCATCGTCAACACCTGCGCCGTCCGCGCAAAATCCGAGGATAAATTGTTTTCCTATCTGGGGCGTCTCCGGGCTCAGAAAAATAAACGCCAACTCCTGATCGGCCTGGCGGGCTGCGTCGCCCAGCTCTATCGGGAGGAGCTCCTGAGCAAGAATCCCGATATCGATTTCATCGTCGGCCCGGACAATTATCATCGACTACCGGGGATCATCTCCCAAAACCTCACGGCGAAGCCCATTCTCGCCGGGTGGGCCCGGGAATGGAATGAGGCGGAACGCCGGCCGATTCTGAGGGAAAGCCCGGTGAGCGCCTTCGTGACCATCATGGAGGGGTGCGATAACTTCTGCTCTTATTGTATCGTCCCTTTCACCCGAGGACGGGAAAAATTCCGGCCCCTTCGGGCGATCCTTGAAGAAATCGACAGCCTCGCGCTCGCCGGCTACCGGGAGGTCCAATTTCTCGGGCAGAACGTCAATTCCTATAAAGATCCCGAAACGGGCGCGCTTTTCCAGGATCTCCTGGAGGCGGCGGATCGCCTGGAGGGGATCGAATGGATACGCTTCATCACCTCTCATCCGAAAAATTTTTCTTCCGAAATCATCGCCGCCATGAGCCGATCGCGCCACGTCTGCCGGCAGATTCACCTGCCCCTTCAATCCGGATCATCCTCGGTCCTCGAACGCATGCGAAGGAGATATACCAGGGACGAATATTTGGAAAGGCTTCGGGAGATCCGTCTCCGGTTGCCCGAAATCAGCCTGAGCACGGACATCATTGTCGGTTTCCCGGGGGAAACCGAACCGGAATTTGAAGAAACCTTGAGCGCGCTCGAGGAGATCCGGTTCGCCAACATTTTTTCCTTCCGCTATTCACCGCGGCCACGCACGGCCGCGGCCAAACTCGATGACGACGTGCCCTTCGAGGTCAAACGCCGACGTCTCCAGGAAGTCCAAGCCCGCCAAAAAAAGATCCAGTCGGAAATCCACCAAGGCTTTATCGGACGGACGATAAAGGTCCTCTGCCTGGGAAAGAGCAAGAAAGACGAACGCGTCTATTCCGGCAGAAGCGAGGGCTCTCAGGTCGTTAATTTCCGATCTCCGGCCGACGTCATCGGCCGGTTCGTCCATGTCGCCATCACGGACGCCGGCCCCTATAGCCTCCGGGGAGATATCCGCGAATGACCGCCCGGAACTGAATTCGGGGCTTCCCCCTATATCACGAGAGGCCTGATTCCATCATCAGCGGGACGCCTCTTCCCTGCGACCTTCAGTCAAGGGACGAGCCTTCGGCTCGCCACTCGCCCGTGGCTTATATCCACGGGCGAGTACGGCGGAAGTGGACCCCCGGGCAAAGCCCGGGGCCCCGGCCGCCGCCGACCCTGAGAGAGTCGACTCCGCGCGCGGTTGATTATCGCCTCCGTTTTCGCTATAATCAGGGACTTCTCTGCGGATCCGTAACAGAGGCCTAGGATATGAAGATCAACGTTTGGAATACTATTTTGCAGCTGAGCAAAGAACGGGGCGTGGTCCCGTCCGTTATTATCAGCGCCATCGAAGAATCTTTGAAAGTCGCAGCCTCCAAGCATTACACCAAAAACGAGGATATCCATGTCGGCTTTCGCCCGGAAAAAGGAGAACTCCGGGTCTATGCCGTCAAACAGGTGGTTCCAAAATCCTCCGATAACGCCCGCGAGATCGCCCTGGAAGAGGCACGGCTGATAAGGCCCGATGCCAATATCGGGGAAACCGTGGAGATGGATCTTCCTTCCGACACACTGGGCCGGATCGCCGCTCAGGCCGCCAAGCAGGTGATCGTCCAAAAAGTGAGGGACGCCGAGCAGGAGAAGATTTACGGCGAATTCGCCCCGCGCCTGGGTGAAATCGTGATGGGCGTCTACCGAAGGACCGAGAACGAGGCCATGATCCTGGAGGTCAACAAGACCGACGTCCTCTTTCCCCTCCGGGAAAAACTCTTCAACGACAATTTCGAGCGCGGCGATCAGATCCGGGCGGTCATCACCATGGTCAAAAAAGGCCATAAAGGCCAAGAACTGCAAGTGATCGTCTCGAGGGCCAGCCCCAAGTTCCTGGAGAAGCTCCTGGAACTCGAAATCCCGGAGATCGCCAACGGCGCGATCGAGATCAAGGACATCGTTCGCCAGCCGGGCGAACGGGCCAAGGTGGCCGTCGCGACTAAAGAGAAGGACGTCGACCCGGTCGGCGCCTGCATCGGCGTCAAGGGCAGCCGGATCCTAGCCATCAGCAAAGAGCTGTCCGGAGAAAAGATCGACATCATTATCTGGTCGGCCAATCCCTTAAGCTATGCCAAGGCGGCCCTCAGCCCCGCCCGCATCGAGAACATCATCATCCTCGATAAAAACGAAAAAACCATGCAGGCCATCGTGACCAAGGACCAGTTGGCGTTGGCCATCGGCAAGAACGGCATCAACGTCAAGCTGGCTTCGAAACTCATCGGCTGGAAGATCGGCATCCACCAGCCTCAGATAGAGATCGTTTGATAATCGACAGAGCAAAGGAACAGCCATTGACGGACACAAAAACAACGAAAACGGCAAAACCAGCGAAAGAAAGCCATAAACCCCGGCCGGTCATCACGTTGAGAGAAGGCTCGACGCTCAAGGAACTGGCTGAAAAACTGAAGACCCGGCCTAAAGACATCCAGAAAAAGCTCGAAGCCGGCGGTTTCGCCATCGGCGTCAACGAATACATCGACGAGAACCTCGTGGGCAAAATCGCCGGAGCGCTCGGCATCACCATCGAGAGCGTCTCGGTCGAAAAAGAGATGCGGCTCTCCGCCGAGAGCAAAAAAGCGGACCTCGTGACGCGCCCTCCCGTCGTGACGATCATGGGGCACGTCGATCACGGCAAAACCACGCTCCTCGACGCCATCCGTTCCTCGAATCTCGTCGACAAGGAATCGGGAGGCATCACCCAGCATATCGGAGCCTACCGGGTCGTTCATAATAAAAGGGCCATCACCTTCATCGATACGCCGGGCCACGAAGCGTTCACTCAGCTCCGGGCCAGAGGAGCGAAGGTCACCGATATCGTCGTTCTGGTCATCGCCGCCGACGAAGGCGTGATGCCCCAGACGAAAGAAGCCATCAACCACGCCAAGGCCGCCGGCGTCCCGATGATCATCGCCATCAATAAAATAGACAAACCCGAGGCCAATCCCGACAAGATCAAGCGCGAGCTCCAGAAGGAAGGCATCCTCGTCGAGGAATGGGGAGGCGATGTCATCGGCGTCGAAGTTTCGGCCAAGGAAAAAAAGAACATCAACGAGCTTTTGGAAATGATCCTTCTGCTGGCCGACGTCATCGAGATCAAGGCCAACCCCAAGATCAAGGCCCAAGGCGTCGTCTTGGAAGCCAGCCTGGACGCCCAGAAGGGTCCGCTGGCCACGGTCATCATCCAGAACGGGACTCTATCCGTCGGAGAATCCTTCCTCTCCGGGACCGCTTATGGAAAAGTGCGGGCTTTGAACGATGAGCATGGAAAAATGCTGAAATCGGCCGGACCGTCCGTGCCCGTCGAAATCCTCGGCTTCAGCGATGTCCCGCAGGCGGGAGATTTCTTCCAGGTCCTCGCCGGCCAGGAAGAAGCGCGGGCCATCGCTGATTACCGGCGATCGCGCGCGCCGAAAGCCGAAGTTTTGAAGACCGCGCATATCACCCTGGATGACCTTTTCAAGAAGATCGAGGTCGGCGAGATGAAAGAGTTGCCGCTCATTCTGAAGGCCGACGTGCAGGGCTCGGTCGAAGTCCTGATGGGACTCCTCCCCTCCCTCAGCACCGATAAAGTGAAGATCAAAATCATGCAGGCCCTCACCGGGACCATCACGGAATCGGACATTCTCCTCGCCTCGACTTCGAACGCCATTGTCCTCGGCTACAACGTCAAGCCCAGCCCGAAGATCCAGGATATGGCTCAAAAGGAAAATGTCCAAATCCTCTCCTACAAGATCATCTATCAGCTGACGGACGACATCAAGAAAGCGATCACCGGCCTCCTTGAACCCGTGATCAAAGAGACCCACCTCGGCCGCGCTCAAGTCCGCAAGATCTTCAAAATTCCCAAGATCGGAATCATCGCGGGATGCTATGTTCAGGACGGCAAAATCACACGCAACGCGGAGATCAGGATCGTTCGCAACAAAGAGATCGTCTACAAGGGCCGCATCTCCTCGCTCAAGCATTTGAAAGAAAACGTAACCGAGGTCAAAAAGGATTACGAGTGCGGTATCGGCCTGGACAAATTCAAAGACCTCCAAGAAGGCGATCTGATCGAAGCGTTCATCACGGAAAAAGTCTATCAGGTCTGAGCCTTTTGGACTGGAGATCGGCGCATGGTCATTGGCTATCTCGAACTCGACATCCACTTTCCCCACGCCCGATCCCTCAAAGATAAACGACGCGAACTGGCCGGCTTGAAGGACCGCATTCGCCAGAGGCACAACGTCGCTTTGGCCGAGCTTGATTTTCAGGACGTCTGGCAGCGCACGAAAATCGGCGTGGTCACGCTCAATAGCCAGCCGGGCATCGTCGAGCAGATCCTGGCCAAGATCAGATCCGATGTCTTCGAGCATGTCAACGGCGAACTTCTCGGATCGCGCATCGAATTTTTTTGAGACCCATGAAAGAAGAAAGCCGGCGGCAGAAGAGGATCGGCAGCCTTCTCCAGGAAGCGCTCGGCCGCATCCTGATCGAAGAGTTGAGCGGCACGACGACGGACGGGTTGGTGACCGTGACGCGCGTCGACGTCCCGTCCGACCTCAAGACCGCCCGCGTCCATCTCAGTATCTTCGGCTCCGACGATCCCCGGAGGATCCTCGCCCATCTTGAACGGAGAGCCGGATTCCTTCGTAAACTCCTTGCCTCCTCCGTCAAATTGAAGTATAATCCCGAACTATTTTTCGATCTCGATCCTACGTGGGAGATGAGCGAACGCATCGAGCGGATCCTTCAATCGGCCAAGAAAGATGAACGCGAAGCCCCTTGAACTCATCGTTAAGAAGATCGTGGAATGCCGCCGCCTCGCGATCACTTCTCACCTCAGGCCCGACGGCGATTCCCTCTGCACCTCGTTGGCCCTGGCCGCCGCGGCCGAGCAAATGGGCAAAGAGATCTCCGTCATCAACAAAGACAGGACGCCCGTTCCGTTCAACAATTTTCCGGACGCCGCCGGGATCCAGATCGGCCAGATCCCCGCGGACGTGTTCGACGCGGTCGTTCTTCTCGAATGCGCCGACGTCACCCGCTCCGGGCACGATCACATCGACGGCTATTTCAAGATCAATATCGACCATCATTATTCGAACGACTATTATGCCGATATCAACTGGGTCGACCCGCAAGCCTCGGCCGTCGGAGAAATGGCTTTTGAGCTCTGCGGCGCGCTTCCCATCCGGATGACCCCGCGGATCGCCAATCTTCTCTATTGCGCGATTGTCTCCGACACGGGTTCGTTTCAATTCTCGAACACCTCCGCCAAATCCTTCGAAGCGTGCCATCAACTGGTCGTCGCGGGCGCCAACCCGAACCAGATCAGCGAAGCGCTCTTCCATAATAACCTTCCGGAAAAAATCAAACTGCTCGGACAGGTCTTGTCAACCCTGAAAATGAACACCTGCGGTGATATCGCCGTTATCAGCATGTTCAAAAAGAACCTGAGCGACCTGAACCTGAGCGAAATCGATACGGAAGATATCACCACATTGGCCCGGTCCATCAAGGGCGTGAACGTCGTGCTCTTTTTTAAGGAGATGGAGAGCGACGTCTTTCGCGTGAGCATCCGCTCCAAGGGCAGCGCCCACGCGGCGGAGATCGCCGAGCATTTCGGCGGCGGCGGTCATGCCCACGCCGCAGGTTTCACGGTCTACGGCCCTTATGATCGATTGCTCATCGATGTGCCCGAGACCGTCGAGAGACTTCTCCGGGAAAAGCCCAAGGTTCAAAACAAACCGGCCTCGGCTGATTGATGGATGGTTTGATCCTGGTCCTGAAACCTCCGCGGATGACATCGCATGATGTCGTAGCCTCCCTGAGAAGAATTCTTTTCCAGAAGAAAATCGGACATTTCGGGACGCTGGACCCGTTGGCTTCCGGTTTGCTCCTCGCCGCCGTCGGAAAAGCGACGCGATTTTTTCCCTTTTTCAGCAAGATGGACAAAACCTATGAAGGTCGCATGAGGCTCGGATTCGCCACCGATACCTATGACGCGGAGGGACAGCCGACATCCCCGGAAATCGATCATTATCCCGACGAGAGGTCGCTCGCGGAAACCATCGGCCAATTGGAAGGGGACATCACCCAGTTTCCTCCCCCCTATTCAGCAAAAAAACTCCGGGGAAAGCCCCTGTACATCTACGCCCGGCGGAAAACGCCCGTGGAAAGCCGGCCGTTCCAGGTCCGTGTTTTTGCGTTCAAGCTCAAAGCGTACCTGCCTCCCTATCTCGACTTCGAAATCCGATGCTCGTCGGGCACTTATATCCGGGCCCTGGCCGACGATCTCGGACGAAAACTCGGCTGCGGGGCCCATCTCACCGAACTCGTTCGGACGGAAGTCGGAGAGTACCACCGCAATGACGGACGGACTCTCGAAGAAATCCGGAATCTTCATGAAAAAGGGATGACGGATGAATTTTTAGTCCCCTTGGAGCTTCTGCTTCCTTTTTATCCAAAAATCAGCCTTACCGGAACGGGCCTGCAGATGGTCCGGAACGGCCGCCCGCTGTCGGGGGAACATATCGCCGAAGGTTCCAGGAGCACCGGCCATGGTTCCGAGAGAGACGCCGGTGCCGTTTTTCGTTTATTCGGCCCGGACGGTAAAATGGTCGCTCTCGCCAGGCCGGCACCGCCTCCCGCCCATCTTTCGCCTTTTCTTGTCCTTTTATGATCAAAAAAGAGTCGGAAAACCGGGCCCCTGAGCCCGATTATCTTTGATGATCTTCATTCCCATATTCCTTCCCGGCCGGAAATAGAGAGAAAATAGGACCTGGGTGTCCTGGCTTCCCTGAGCGGCGGATCTCCGCTCCGAGCCCTTTTTATATGAGATTCTTGAATTTTCGGCCAAGCTAGTGTATTTTATACGGGACATGAGGCTTAACAAGAATCAGATCGAACACCTGGCGTTTCTCATCCTCCGCAACCTGCAGAAGGACAACAAGGTCCTGCTCGAGGACAAGACGGCTCTCATGGACGAGGTCGTCGCCCTGATCACGGAGGAATTCCAGAAAGAGGATCAACTCGACCAGGAAGTCCGCGAGCTCCTCAGCAAACACATGGAGAAGATCCGTAAAGAAAACCTCGAATACCAGACCATGTTCCGGATGATCAAAACCAAGCTGGCCAAGGAAAGGAACATCATCCTATGAGCAACCGGCTGTCGCGCGAAAAAATCAATTTCCTCTCGAAACGGATCATCGAGGCGCTGACAAAAAACGACAACGTCGAGTTTCTGGACGACGCGAACGAGATCCGGCTGAATATCCTCCGTTCCATCGAAGAGGAGATGATGCTTTACGAATCATTGGACAAACGGGCCATCCAGAAGATCCAGACTCAGAAGAAATCCATCGAGGAAGGCAGCCGGGAGTGGGAGATCCTCTACCGGAAGTATTATAACGACGAATTAGCCAAGCTCGGGAAACTATCCGAATAGTCCCTGCGCCGGCCCCTCCGACTTTTCCATCCTTATCGAATCGGCCGACCGCTCGGCTTTCCTTTGACCCATGGGAAGCGGGGGGCGTTCCCCTTGGTTTCGGTTCCCCCGTTATTCCCAAAAAAGTCCTTTTTTCTTCAAATAGTTTTCAAGGGCGATCCGCCAAGGCGAAAATTCCTTAAGGCCGAAGGCTTTCGCCCGCCCGTTCTCCAGAACGGAAAAGGCCGGGCGTTTGGCTTTGGCCCCGAACGTCCGGGTATCCACGGGAACGAGGTTGGCCTTCCGGCCCAGAATAGAGAAAATGGCAGAAGCGAAATCGAACCAAGTGCATCGGCCTTCGTTCGTCATGTGATAAAGGCCGAAATGACGGGTCCGGATCAATTCGGCGAGACGGTCCACCAATTCTTCCGTGGATGTCGGAGTCACCCACTGGTCGTTCACGACGCGGACGGGACGGCCGCTTTCGGCCATGGACAGCATCGCCTCGACGAAATTGCGGCCTTTCTCCCGGCATCCGGCCAGTCCATATAGCCCACAGGTCCGGATCAGAAAGTATCTCTCGCAATGCGTCCGGAGAAAATATTCGCCGGCCAGTTTCGACGATCCATAAACGCTCAATGGAAAAGGCGGATCGTCCTCGACATATGGTTCGGTTTTGCCGCCATCGAAAACATAATCCGTGCTGAAATGGACGAGCGTCGCGCCCATATCCCGGCAGACAAGGGCCAGATCGCGAACGGCAAACGCGTTGACCCGAAACGCTTCCTCGACGCGGTCCTCGCATTCGTCGACACGGTGATACGCCGCCGTGTTGATGACCACATCGGGCCGAATTTCGTCGAGGACTTTCCGGACGTCCTTAGGTTTCGTGACGTCGAAGGCCGGATAATAAAGCGGGTGGACGCGCTCTTTTTCGAGCGCCCGGAGAAGGTCCGTTCCCAGCTGTCCGTCGGCGCCGATCAGGACGACATTCATGACAGGAATTGTAGGCATTTTATCCGGGAAAGGCAAATGCGAACGAAAAAAAAGGCCGGGAAACGCTTCCCGGCCTTTTAGCCGTCTTCCCTTTTTAAAAGATATACCGGAATCCGAGCAGGAGCTTGTGATGGGTGTCGAAGTCGCGGTTCTTCGTTATGATGGGAACGCGGATTTCGGCGAAGATCGATCCCGCATTGCTGTAATTGTTGAAAATGTTGACTCCAAACGCTCCGATCAGGTCGACACCGCTTTTCCGAGCGGCCTGTTCCTTTCCGGTATAGCCGATTCCCGCATCCAAATAAGCGGCGGGACCGAGATGGAAATTCATGAGAACATCTCCCATGAAGAAGGCTTTCCAGGGATCACCCCGCGTCGGAAGGGCGCCGCCCACCCGGATAATGATATCTATGGCATCGGGGAAGAGATTCCACATCATGCCCAGGCGTCCGAAGAGATATCCTGTGTAGGTGCCGCGCGCCAGCAGGCCGCCCACTTCCGTAAGGAAAAAGAACCGTTTTTGGGTGACCTCGAACGTGATCCGGCACGGATCGCCGTTGGAGGAAGCCGCGCCCATATCATCGAAGACGACGACGTTCACTCCGTACATGCCGGCTTTCTTGAAGACCTTTTCCCAGACAAACGGTTTCTCGGTTTTCATAAAGCTGTCGATGACATTGCCGGCGGCGTCGGTGGCTTCAAAGCTGGCCTTGACAATCTGGCCGTCGGAGTCCGTGGATCCGCTGGCATCGAAGATGATCGGGCGACCGACATAATCCTGACAAGGCAGGCAGGAGGTCACGAGCTTGCAAACCGGTGGAAAATTGATGTAGATCTTGGTCTGGCAGGGATTTTCGGAGGCCTTCCCGTCCTGGCCGACGACCTTGGCCTGAAAAACATATTCTCCGGGTTTATCGAATTTCGTCTGCCACTTCGGCGCGGCGGGAGTGAACGCGTGCGACGCGATTCTTGTCCCCTGCGCGGTGAAGATCTCGACGTCCATGGCCACGGCGTTCTTCGTGCCGCTCATATCCACCGTGATCGGTTCGTTGCAGTTCGCCTTGACCGGACTCACGACGAGATTGCAAACGGGCTGAGGCACGACCTTCCGCATTTCCGCGATTTTATAGAGCGCGATATTCCCGCACGGTTTCGGGATGATGAACTCATAGACCTTATTGTCCTTGGTCACCATGAACGAGAAGACCTCGAGAGGCCTCGCGCCCGCCCATTCCACATCCTCCCAGATTCTGACTTTGCCCTGGACCCGGAAAAGCATCCAATAAAATTTATCGCCCACGGGAATGGTCTTCTCGGTGAACGAGGCCGATCTCAGCTGATCGAGAAACGGAAGGTACATGTCGCTCATCCCGACTTGATCGAATCCGTACTTGATATCTCCGGCATACTTCTCGGCAATCATTTTCATCACCTGGGCCGTGGGGATGTTTCCCTTGATTTGGGCGAACGTGTTAACGCCGATGCGCGTCAATTTCTTCGTCTCGGCGAAAGATACGACCGAAAAGACGATCAGCAGCGCGACGCAACAGAAAATAAGCTTTTTACTTCTCACGAAAGCCTCCTCATTGATAAAACTTTCACGCTTCCCGTAATTTTTTATAAGAAACCTCTCTATAAAATCCTACAAAACGGGCTTTTTGTCAAGCAGAAATTCCAAGAAATTCCAAGAAAGGTATTGATAATCTTGAAGATCAGCCCGGAATCGCTTGGCTCCGAGGCGAGGCCCCCTCATAGAAAGGCCGGTATTTCGGAAAAACGCCTCGGAAATCCTCAAGAAGACCCCCTGCCGCCGTGATATCGATTTCGGGATGGATCTGGAGGCCCCAAACGTTGCGGCCCCGGATCCCGAAAGCCTGTATGGGACAGACGTCGGTGGAAGCCAGAATGACAAAGGGGTCTCCGAGATCCCTTACCTCGTCGAAATGGGCGGAAAAGGTGAAGGCCGAGCGCGCCAGGCCCAGGAGCGAAGAATCGGTTTTGATATCGATCGGGATCCAGCCTATTTCGGGTTCTCTGCACCGTCCCACATGCGTTGGTCCGGCTAAGGCCAAGGCCAGCAGTTGATGCCCATCGCAGCTTCCCAGCAGGGACAGGCCCTCATGGCCGGCGTCCATCACGAACTCGATTTCCCGCTCGACCCAAGGCTCCCGGTCCAGAATCGACGCTTCGGATCCCGTCAGGATGACATGAGTGAAACCTTTTAAACTCGGCAATTGATTTTTCGGGCTATAAAAAGCCGTCCATTCGGACCGCCCCAGGTACGCGCTCCAGTGTTCGACGGGTTTATAGATCTCCGGATGGATGGAATTATCGATGATGGCCAATCGGGTTTCTTTCATGGCGTTCCTTTCATGCTGATCTCATCCATTATAGGCGAACGCCTCGCTTCGATAAAGCTCGAAAAGCGCCTTTCTCGATTTCTCGATTTCTCGATTTTTTGGTATAATACATTTTCTTGGGAAGGAGGAAGGAGAAAGAAAGGTGCATAACGTCAACGTCGAGACCGAGCTTCATGTCATCACGCCCGACGAACCGGGGATTTTGGGCCGGGTGCTTGGAACTCTGGCCAACGCGGGCGTCAACTTGCGGGCTTTGTCCGTTTTTTCCCATGAGTGCGAGGGCCATTTCCGGTTGATCACATCCAATAATAAAAAGGCCGAAACCGCTTTGCGCGCGTTGGGATACAAAGTCAAGCTCAACAACGTCATCACCGTGGAGATCAGCGACCGCATCGGCGCGGGCGCGGAGATCGGCGCCCTGCTGGGAAACGCGGTGATCGATATCGAACATTGTTACGGCAGCGCCGCGGGCGCGGGAAGAGCCGTTCTTGTCTTCAAGACGAATAACAACAAAAAAACATTCGACACCCTCAAGTGACGGAAAAGGATTGGAAAAAAAGCGGGTTTTAGTCGTCACTTCGGACGTGACGTTCGTCGAGGGCGGTCATTTGACCATCGCCCGGAACACCGTCCGGGCGCTGCGCCAACAAGGGTTTGACGCGGATCTCGTCCTGACCCCCCAAAACAGGGCGGGCCGGCAATTTCGAGCCTATGCGGCCAACCGCTTCACCGACGTGGAGATCGATGGCCAGGGACGCGGCGTCCACCAGGTGATCTCCTTCCGCTTTCCGAGCTATGCCGTCAAGCACCCCGTCCATGTCTGTTGGCTCAATCATCGGATGCGGGAGTACTACGACCTTTGGCCCATGCTTAAGGCTCAATTAGGCCGCAAAGACCGCTTCAAAGAGGGCATTCGAAGACGCTTGATCCACGCAATGGATACCCGCCTGCTCAAACGCAACGTGACCAAACTCTACGCCCAATCCGGGACGATCCAGGAAAGGCTTCGTCGCTGGGGCGGCATCCCTTCCGAAGTCCTCTATCCTCCACCGCCGCAGCACGATTACCGGACGGAATCTTATCAGAGCTTCATCTTCACCGTCTCCCGGCTGCAGAAACTCAAGAGGATCGATCTCCTGGTAGAGGCTTTCCGTTTCGTGAAAAACAAAGAGTTGAAGGCCTTCATCATCGGCGAGGGACCCGAGCGCGAAAATCTGACGCAGCGGATCCGGGAATACGGTCTGGAAAACCGGATCTATCTGCTGGGCGCGACGGACGAAGAAAATCTCATGTCCCACTATGCCCGGTGTTTGGCCGTCTATTTCTGTCCCTTCAACGAGGATTATGGTCTGGTGACCACGGAAGCATTCGCCTCGAGGAAACCAATCGTGACCACAACGGACAGCGGAGGGCCGTCGGAGCTGGTCAAAGACGGCGAATCGGGTTTCATCACCCCGCCGGACCCTGCGCGCCTCGCCGAGAAGTTCGATCTCCTGATGGAAACGAGAAATCTCGCCGAAAAACTGGGACAGAACGGTTTTAAGTTCATCTCCCGGCTGACCTGGCCCGAAACCGTAAAAAAACTCCTCATCTTCAAAACATAGATTCAGTTACGGGCGTCGCTCTCAAGAGGAACCTCTTAACGACGAGCGCTACGACGCCGATCGCCAGGATGAACATCAGAATATCGGCCGCGACGAGGATATAACTCTTCTTTTCGATATATTCCTTGAGCAGGATCCCCAGAGAAGCCAGCGTCGTCGCGAGCATGAAGAGAGCGGGGATAAACGCATAGGCGGTCTTCTTCTTCCTGATGAGAAGCCATCCCGTGACGGCCAGCAAGCTCAAAGCCGCCAACATCTGATTAGCTGTCCCGAAAATCGGCCAGAGCATATTGAAAGCGTTCGAGTAGGCCAGGATCCACATGAACGCGACGGATAAACCGGAATTGAACCAGTAATGCTTGACCAGCTTCGGCACTTTTTTGAAAAGGATGCCCCAAAGCTCTTCGAAGAGATACCGGTTCAAACGGACCGCCGCATCGAGCGTCGTGATGACGAATCCTTCGACGAGCAGGATCCCAAAAACCGTGCCCAGGGCCATGGGGATCCCCAGGCCGCGGTGAAAGAGCTGCCCGGCCGCCAAGGAAAAACCGAGGATGGGGTTGGATTTAATCGCCGGGTCGGAAGGCCAGACGATGGATTTATAATCCGAGAAGTTCAGGGCTGCTCCGACCGCAAGAAGGACACAGACCGCCAGGATCGACTCGAGAAGCATCGCGTTATAGCCGACTTTGCGCGCGTCAGTTTCGCAGGGCAACTGTTTGCCGGTCGTGCCGCCGGCCACGAGGGCGTGGAATCCGGAAATGGCGCCGCAGGCGATCGTACAGAACATCATGGGCCAGATGAAGCCAAGGTGCCGGACTCCCTCGCTCAGGTTAAAGCTCGGAACGGTCACGGATAGCCCTCCAATACCGGTGCTGAACAGGGAAAGGACCATTAAGACGATCCCGCCGTAAAGGATCTGAACATTGATGAAATCCCTCGGCTGGAGGATCAGCCAGACCGGCGTCCCAGCGGCGACAAGGACATAAGCCGAGATGATGATCATCCAGGTCGTCGGCGCCAGGCTGATCGGAAAGGCGATCCCGAGCAGAACCGAGACGGCACAAATCGCGGACGCGATCATGTAGGCGTAAAGCGTTTTGATGCTTTTCTTGTAAATGAGCCAGCCGAGAAAGGGCGAACAGAGCGTGATCACGACCACGGACATCGAAGCGATGCCGCCGATGCGGCCCATGACGACCCCGTCTTTGACGACCGTCTTCAAGAACGTCGCCCCTTCTTTGACGCCGATCTTGGACAGCGGCCAGAGCGACGTCAGGGAGATGGAGGTCGCGCTCAAAAAGGACGATGTGACCAGAACGATCATGACGATCGTGAAGGCGATGAAGAGATTGAAGCCGCGCGTTCCAAGGGTCTTCCGCGCCACTTCGGCCATCGACTTTCCGCCTTCGCGCATGCTGACGAACAACGTCGTGAAATCGTGGACCGCGCCGATGAAGATCCCCCCGAACACGATCCAAAGCCAGGCCGGCACAAACCCGTAAAGGATGGCCATGGTCGGTCCCAGGATCGGGCCCGCGCCGGCGATGGCGGAAAAATGGTGAGCGAAGACGACATAGCGCTTGGTCGGGATATAGTCCCGGCCGTCGCAGTATTTGACCGCGGGCGTCGGGACATTTTTATCTTCCCCCAGCCAACGGGCGATAGCGCGCGAATAGAATCGGCCGGCCGCGAAAAACGCGGCAATGGCCAGCGCGAGGATGATAAGAACGTTCATGGCCTGCTCCTTAACAAGAGGATTAATATATCTTGAGCCGTTCGAATTTTCAACAAACACGTTGACAGGACGAAATCAAGTGTCATACAATAATTATCCTTATTGGATTAGGTAAGGAGGAAGAAATGGCTAAAGCAGAACCCAATGTCGTTCCGTTGTGCGACGTTCTTCTCGTGCTGCTGATCATTTTCATGGTCATCACGCCGCTCATCCAAAAAGGGATCGATGTCCGACTCCCCGAAACCTCCACCGATACGGCGGCCGGCCAGTCGAGCAGCCTGATCGTCGTGACGTTGAAGAAAGACCTGACGATTGATATTAATAGAGATAACTTCAAAGATTTTAAATCCGCCGGCGACGAACTTCGCCGGCTTTATGCCACCAAATCCGACAAGACCATCTTCGTTCGCGCGGATATTAAGGTCCCCTTCAGCAAAGTGGTGGATCTGATCGATATCTGTAAAGCGGCGGGCGTCGAAACCTTGGGACTTATCCCGGAATATATCTCGGAGTAGAAGCCCCGTTTTCCTGGCTGGGGCGAATCCGTTCAGCCCGATTTAAAAACAAAAAAAGGACGTTTTCCCAATGTCCCCTTTTATCCTCCAAATCCGAATTTTCGATTCACTCTTTGACCGGCCCGATCACTTCATGAGCGATGACCAGGCGTTGGATCTCGTTGGTGCCCTCATAAATCTGGAGGAGTTTGGCGTCGCGCATGAGTTTCTCGACCGGGTAGTCTTTCATATAACCGTACCCGCCGAAGATCTGCACCGCCTCGGTCGTCACCCGCATGGCCACGTCCGAGGCGAAGCATTTGGCCATGGCCGATTCCTTGCCGCAGGGTAATCCCTGATCCGAGAGCCAAGCGGCGTGCCAGACTAGATGGCGGGCGGCCTGGATCTCCGTGGCCATGTCGGCGATCTTGGATTGGGTCATTTGGTAAAGCGCGAGCGCTTTACCGAATTGGAGGCGCGTCTTGGCGTAGGCGACGGCGTATTCGAGAGCGGCCTTGGCGATGCCCACCGCCGCCGCGCCCACGGAGGACCGCGTTTTATCGAATGTCTTCATGGCAATGATGAATCCCTGCCGTTCCCTTCCGAGAAGGTTCTCGGCGGGAACCCGGCAGTCCTCGAAGAAGATCTCCGCCGTATTCGAAGCTCGGTGCCCCATCTTGTCTTCGACCTTGCCGATGACGAGGCCCGGCGTTTCGCGACGGATGATAAAGGCGCTCATGCCGCGGGCTCCCTTTTCCGGAGCCGTTTTGGCGAACACGACATAGAGGCCGGCCACGCCGCCGTTCGTGATGAAACACTTCGAACCGTTGAGAACGTACTCATTCCTGGATTTGATGGCCTTGGTTTTGATCGAACCGGCGTCGGAGCCCGATTCCCGTTCGGTCAGGCAATAGGAGGCGAATTCCATTTTCCGGCAGAGCGGACGGAGAAATTTCTCTTTTTGTTCGTCCGTGCCGTAGAGGAGGATCGGCGTGGTGGCCAGGGAAACCGCCATGATGCTTGAGAACATGCCCGGGCATCCCGCGGCAAGCTCCTCGCTGAAGAGGGCCATGTCGAAATTGCTCAGCCCGCCTCCCCCGTAATTTTCGGGAATGTTGCTCGTCATGAATCCGGCGTCGAAGGCTTTCTGCATGATGTCCAGCGGGAAATCAGGCCTCTGGTCGTATTTCGCCGCGTTCGGCGCCATCTCTTTCCGGGCAAACTCCCGCGCCATTTCCCGCAAAGCGAGTTGTTCTTCCGTAAGCTTATATTCGATCATCACGACTCCTTATTTTCCAATTATCTCAATCTTCCGCCGCAAAAGAATGTCCATGTTTATACAGAATTCATCATCGCCTGTCAAATCGCTCGGTCGAGGGGATTCGCTTTCCGCGGAGAAGAGCTTGGAGGTGATGGCCGTCGGCCCGCGCGTTCCTTCCTCCCCATCTCCCGGCCGGGGTTCATGAAGGGACTAATGCGGCCATGGCCGCGATGTCCAGAGAGGATCCGGACGGCTTATCGATAAATCATTCTCTCTCGCGTCATGAAATAAACGGCGTCCTGGAGGCCGAAGGCGTCCGCGACGATGTCCTGCGGACGAAGAGACTTCCGGGAGTTATAGGCCAGGCGCAGGAGAATTTTACGCCCGGCCTCGTCAAAAGAGATCTCTTCGAGAAGTTCGGGCTTATCGAAGAGGACCTTTTGCGCGAGATGCATCACGACATCGCCCTCGCTTCCGGTAAGGTTCTTTTCTTCTCGCGTCCGCTCCATCCCTCGCCGCCCGGCTTCGGACGTCAGATCGACGGAATAAACCAAGCCGACGATCCTTTCCGTCAAAGACAAAGCGGCGCTTTCGATCTTCTTCAAGCCGAGAAACCGGATTCCCTCCGGCGCATGGCGATTGACGGCCGAAACGAATTCCCGTTCGCCCAGTTCATAGCGCGATTTGAATTCCAACGATTCCTCGTTCCCTCGCATGCCCAGGGGCAGGGCCGGGGGGAATGACATCTGCATCTTCGGATGAAAACCCTCGGAATAAACGACGTCCACGCCCGCCCTCTTGAACGAGCGCTGTAGGACATTGAGAAGATCGTTGTGGGAGATGAAGCGGGCCGGGCCGTTTTTGGCATAAAACGCCTGATAGCGAAGAACCGTCTCCGTCATTACCCCTAGAGGAACCCTCTGCGGCCAGTCCGCATCGACGGTCTTGATGAAGGCCCGTTCGACGTCGGCCTTGAAATCGCAACCCCGGCAGGCGCCGCATGTCGTCTCCAGGCACGACGGAGAAGTCTCGGCCCTCAAGGCCCGATCCAGTTCATCGCTCAGAAATCGTTTTCCGATTCCCGTATGGATATGGTCCCAGGGAAGAGGGACTTTCCTGTCCATTTCGCCCAAATAGTCTTGAAAATCGACTTCGGCATCCTCAAAGGCCCTCATCCAGAGAGAAAATTGAAAATGATCCTTCCAACTGTCGAACCGGGCACCCGCGGTCCAGGCGTTTATCAAAACCTTTGTCAGACGGCGGTCTCCCCTCGAAAAAACGGCCTCGAGGACGGAATTCTCGATGGGCTGCTCTTTGACCTGGACGTTACGCCTTTTCTTCAACAAGCGCCCCAGATCGATCTTTTTTTCCAATAGCGTTTGCCGATCTTCCATCGCCACCCATTGAAACGGCGTATGCGGTTTGGGGATGAAGGGAGAAATGCTCAGATGGATTCGCGGCGGCGAAGAAAGGATCCCCCGTCCGAGCGCCGTGAGCTTGTCCACAAACGCGACGATCGCCAGGATATCCTCTTCCGTTTCGGTCGGGAGGCCGATCATGAAATAGAGCTTAAGGAGTTTCCAACCTTCGCGGAACGCGTTGGCCGAAGCCTCCCAGAGGTCCTGGTCATTCAGGTTCTTGTTGATCACTCGGCGAAGGCGCTCGGAGCCGGCTTCCGGGACGAGCGTAAACCCGGTTTTCCGGACTTTGATGATGTTCCGGACGATGTCGGCCGACAGACCTTTCGGCCTCAACGAAGAAAGCGAAAGAGAGACATGATCTTTTTCCAGTCTCTCCATGAGCATCTTGATCGTCTCGCCCAGGTACGGATAGTCGCTCACGGAAAGGGAAAACAGGGACGCATCTTCGTACCCCGTGGCGCGCAGGCTTTTGAATATTTTCTCGATGACGAATGACGGATCTTTGACCCGGAAAGGCGCATAAAGGCTCGTCGCCTGGCAGAACCGGCATTTTTGGGGACAGCCGCGCGCCACTTCGACGGCGACGCGGTCAAAGACGGCTTGGACATTAGGGACAATGATGTCCTCGGGAAAATGGGAGCGGGAAAACGAACGCAGCACTCGTTTTTTAATTACGGCCGGGACGTCACCCATGGGGCGGACGGCCTGGAGTCTTCCGCCGTCCGGAACATAGGACTCATAAAAAGTCGGAACATAAACGCCCGGGATACGAGCGAGTTCCCTCAGCCTGTCCTTTCTCGAAGCTCCCCGGCTTCTCATCTCCGCGTCTTTATCGATGATTTCCAAGAGCCCTTCTTCCCCATCGCCGAGAAGGAACAGGTCAAAAAGCCCGGCCACCGGTTCGGGATTGAATGCGGCCGGACCTCCGGCGATGACCAGAGGATGTCGCGTTCCCCTGTCCATCGCCGAAAAGGGAATCCCGCCCAGATCGAGGATCGTCAGGATGTTGGAATAATTCAGCTCATAAAGAAGAGAAAACCCCAGAATATCGAATGCGGACAAGGGGAGTTTGTTCTCCAGCGATCGGAGGGGATCGCCGTTCATTCTCAGTTCCCGCTCGAAATCCGGCCAGGGCGCGAACACCCGTTCGGCCAGGCAGGAAGGCCGAGCATTGATCAGGGAATACAGGATTTTCTGTCCGAGGTACGACATCCCGATTTCATAGACATCGGGAAAAGCGAGGGCGACTTTCGTCCGGACGGCGGAGGGATTTTTGCGGATTTCGTTCCATTCTCCGCCGGTATATCGACCCGGCTTCTCCACTGTCGGGCCGCATTTCTCAAGGATGGACCGCGTCCAATCCTCAGACATTGACGAATCTTCTCATCTTGACGTTGACGACAAGTCCCACGGCCAGAAAGCTCGTGAGGAGGGAAGATCCGCCATAGCTGATCAAGGGAATGGGAATGCCCATGATCGGGAGAAGGCCGATGATCATTAAGACATTAACCAGGAACTGGAAAGCCAACATACAGGCCACCATGAAAACGATGTACATCCCGGCCCTGTCCCGGGATTTTCCCACGGAACGAAACATCCTGGCCAAAAAGAAAAAATAGCTCAGAAAGACGATAAAGACGCCGAGAAAGCCGAATTCCTCCCCAAGAACCGAGAAAATGAAATCGGTGTGGCGCGCAGGAAGGAAGCGAAGCTGGCTTTGGGTGCCTTTTTTGAAGCCCTTCCCGGCCACCCCGCCCGAGCCGATGGCGATCTTGGACTGGAGGATATGATATCCGGAACCCAGCGGATCCTGGCCGGGATTGACCAGCGTCATGATCCGCTTTTTCTGATAATCTTTCAAGAAGAAATTCCAGCCGGCGAAGCCCGCGAGAACGGCGGCGATCAAACACAGCGCCACCGTCTTTTTATTCAATCCGGCGAAAACGAAGCAGCCGAAAGCGATCGGCAAAAAGGTGAGGGCCGTTCCGAGATCGGGCTGGAACGCGACAAGGGCCACGGGGACGAAAACAGCCGCCCCGCTGAGGGCCGCGAAGCCCAGGCTCATATAATTCCTGCGGAATTCCGAGAAGATCCGGGCAAGGATGAGAACCACCGCGATTTTAGCGAGCTCGGAAGGCTGGCCACCGAAGAACGCCACGCGAATCCAACTCTTGGCCCCGGCTATCATCCGCCCGAAGATCAGCAGCGCCGTCAGAACGATGACGAAAATCAGGTAAAAATAAGGAGAAAATCCCATCAGAACTTTATAATCGATCGATAGGACCAGGAAGAGGGCGGCCAGGCTGACGAGCAGCCAGATGATCTGACGGATGTAGTAATTCCCGGGCTGATAATGCGAGGCGCTGTAGATCAACAGGATCCCGATGATCGCGTTCACGAGCAGGAGCCCGATAAGGATCCAGTCAATTTCTCGGAGCTGAACTCTGTCGATCATAATACTTGCTCTTGTAAAGTTGGAAGATCTTTCCGGCGATCGGCCCGGCCGTCTCCCCGCCCATGCCGCCGAATTCAACGAGCACGGTCACGACGACCCGGGGATTGTTACGCGGGGCGAAGCCCGTGAACCAGGAATGGGTTTTCTTCTGGATCGAAAGGCGTTCCGCCGTATCCCGGCCGATTGTCTGGGTGGATCCGGTCTTGCTGCAGACGTCGAATTTGTCGACTTTGGCGGCCTGCCCCGTCCCCCCCATGTTCGCCGAACGCCACATGCCTTCGATGACTTTCTCGAAGATAGCGGGAGCAATCTTGACCGAATCCGCCGGCGGCGACGCGTCGAGGAGGACATGGGGACGGACCTTCACGCCCCTCTGCGCGATCAGCGCCGTCATCGCCGCGATCTGAATCGGCGTGACCTGAAGAGGTCCCTGGCCGATCGCCACGGAGATCGTTTCCCCCGGCATCCAGGCCGCGCCCTGAGCCTTTCTTTTCCATTCCGTGCTTGGAACCAAACCTTCTTTTTCTCCCGGTATGTCGATTCCCGTTTTCCTACCCAACCCCATCTCTTCGGCGTATCTCGCGATCATATTGATATCCATCATCCGGCCGAGGTTGTAAAAATAGATGTTGCACGATTGCCGGATCGCCTCATAGAGATTGAGTGAGCCATGGCCGGGTTCGAACCAGCAGTGGAACGGGCGATTATAGATCTGGATCGTTCCTCCGCAGAAGAACGACGTCTGGTCGACGATCGTTCCGGAATCGAGAGCGCCGGAGGCCATCACGAGCTTGAAGATCGATCCGGGCGAATACTGACCCTGGATGGCCCGGTTGATGAGCGGAGTATCCGGATTATTGGCCAGGGCCGTCCATTCCTCGGGAGTGAAGCGGTTGACGAACTTATTGGGGTCGAAGGTCGGGTTGCTGGCCAGGGCGATGATGCCTCCCGACTTGGCGTCAAGGACGACGACCGCCCCGTCTTTGCCCTCCAAAAGCTCTTCGGCCTTGGCCTGGATGTCATAATCCAAGGCCAGATCGAGCTTCGGATTCTGTTTCGGCTCGATCCGGTCGAGTTCGTCCCTTTTCCGGCCAAGGCTGTCCACGACTTCAACGATTTTGCCGTCCACTCCGGATAGCCGCACGTCATAGAAACTTTCGATGCCGATCTTTCCCGCCATGTCGCCCAACTTCCGGTCAATGGGCGACGTCCGGAGTTCATCCGGAGTCAACTCCTGCATATAGCCGATGAGATGTGCCGCCAGCTTCCCAAACGGATAGAATCTTTTCGGTTCGGTTTCGATCACGAGTTCGGGAAGATCCATTTTCCGCGCCTCGATCCTGGCCACCTCCTCCGGCGTCAGGTTGTCTTTGACGACGATCGGCTTGAAGAGCGGCAGGGACCTGTATTTTTCCATCCGCTGCTTGATGACGGATTCTTCGAGATCGAGGAGCCGGCTGATATTCCGGCACGACTCGTCGTAATTTTTCGTGTTTTCGCGGATGATGGAAGCCCTGAACGAGGCGACGTTATCCGCCAGGATGATCGACCCGCTGCGGTCCGTCAGGACGGCGCGCGCCGCCGGGATGACGGCCTCGCGCGTTCGGTTGGCCTCCGACTGGTTCCAGTATTTCTTGTAGTCGAGGACCTGGATTTTCCAGTAATAAAACACCGTAAAGAAAAAAAGGATTTCAACCAGGAAAAAGACGATCTGAGAACGCTTTAAAAGGCGGGTCACATCTTCGTAGATCGGGCTATCTTTCATGCCGCGCCTTGATCTTTCGATAAAATGAGTAGCCCAGGGTTCCCAAAACGGCCGTGAGAACGGGTTGGACGAGAAGAAAGCCTCCGCCCCAGGGAATACCCTCAGAGAAAAATACCGACGATAGGAGCACCCAGAGGCCGAGGTCCAAGGCGCCCATGACGCCGATGAAAACGAACATTCGACCGAGCGGAAGGATATTCATTTTTCTCGAAATGAACCCGGCCAAAAAACCGGTGATCGTATTGGCGATGCCGGAGAGACCGAAAATGCCGAGTGAGAACGAATCGACGACAAGGCCACTGACCATGCCCATGATCGCCCCCCCGATTTCGCCCTCGATGATGCCGAACAGGATGACCACGATCGTAAATACGTTCACGCCGATGAAGACAGAAACGGAGAGCTGATGAAGCGCGCTGTAAATGAGGAAGGCCGCCAGGATCGTCAGGCCGCCTTTGATGATGTCTTTCATATTTCGCCGCTAGGGACCGTCCTGTTTTTCGATCAGAACGGCGACAAAATGCAACTCGCTGAAATTCAAGTGGGGTTTGACCTCGATCTTCTTGAACAGCGAATTATCGGTCCCGATGGATTGGATCTGCCCGACCTTTAGTCCCGACGGGAAGATCTTGTCGAAGCCGGACGTGATCAGTTCCTCGCCCGCCACGAGTCGTTCGTTCGTCGCGTTCACGTATTTGAGTCCGCAGATCCCGCTCTTCGCGTTGCCGGCCAGAACACCCAGGACTTTGTTCGTCTCCGAGTAGACGCCGATCGAGCTGTTGTCATCGGTGAGAAGCTGGACCGTGGCTTCTCTCGGGGAAATCGGGTTCGTGATCCGACCGACCAGGCAGCCGTTCCTATCCACGACGGCCATGTTGCTCTTCAATCCGTTAAGCGAACCCTTATCGATGATGATGGATTTATAAATGTTCGCCGCGTCCACCCCGATCACCGTCGCCAGGAGAAACGACCGGCCAAGGGTCGACAGATAGCGTTCAGCCTCATGCTCATCCTTGAGCCTGGCGATCTCTGTCGCCAGGAGCATGTTCGTCTGCCGGAGATGGAACGACTCATCCCGTAATTGCTGATTTTGGCGTTCGACCTGGCGGAGATAAACATAACGATTCCAGATCCGGCCGGACATCTGGAATATTCCATGAACGGCCCGCTGGACGGGCGCCAGGACGAAAAAGACCGCTTTTTCGAGATAGCTCGGCTCTTCACCGAGCGGAACCTGAATGGAGATCAGGATGAGCTGAGCCATAAGGAGCCCCCCGAAAATCAGCGACTTTTTCTTTTCCTTCAGAAAGCGAGGCATCCCATTTATTCGAATTACGTGACCGCGATCTTCTTCAAAAGCTCCAGATCGTCGAGCATCTTGCCCGCCCCTAAAACGACCGTCGTCAGCGGATCTTCCGTGATGAACACGGGGAGCTGCGTTTCCTCGCGGATCCGTTTATCGAGATTCTTGAGCAAAGCCCCTCCCCCGGTCAGGATGATCCCCCGGTCGATGATGTCGGCCGAGAGCTCGGGCGGCGTTTTCTCCAGCGCGATTCGAACCGCGTTGACGATCGAGGCGACGACGTCCTCCAGGGATTCGCGAATCTCCTGATCGTCGATGACGATCGTTTTGGGAATGCCTTCCCGAAGGTCCCGCCCCTTGATCTCCATCGTCAGCGGCTCGTCCAGGGGATAGGCCGAGCCGATCTGCATTTTGACGAGCTCCGCGCTTCGCTCGCCGATGAGAAGGTTGTACTTTTTCTTGAGATACTGGATGATGGCTTCGTCCATCTCGTTGCCCGCGATGCGGATCGAATGATTGAAGACGATGCCGTTGAGCGAGATGACAGCGATGTCGGTCGTGCCGCCGCCGATGTCCACGACCATGTTGCCGGTCGGTTCGGAGATCGGCAAGCCGGCCCCGACCGCCGCGGACATGGGCTGTTCGACGAGAAAAACCTCGGTCGCCTTGGCCCGCATGGCCACGTCTTTCACGGCCCGCCGCTCGACTTGAGTGATGCCGGTGGGAATGCCGATGACGATCCGGGGACGCAGGAGGAACCCGCGGTTGTTCGTCGCCTTTTTTATGAAAAAGTCGAGCATCTTCTCGGCAATCTCGAAATCGGCGATGACGCCGTCGCGCATCGGTTTTATGGCCAGCGTATTGCTCGGCGTCTTGCCGAGCATTTCCTTGGCCCGGCCGCCGACGGCCTCGACTTTTCCGCTCTGCCGATTGATGACGACGATCGAAGGCTCCTGAATGATGATGCCCTTGCCTTTGAGGTACACGAGCGTGTTCGCCGTTCCAAGGTCGATGGCGAGATCACAAAAAAGTCGGCCTTTCACCCAACTGATAAATCCCATGTCTATCCTTCTCTAATCACGGGAGTTATTTAGCATAATTTCTGTTTTCGCGCAAATAAAATCGTCCGGCCTTGACTAAATCGCATCAATTCTAATATACATAGGACAGCGCAATCGCGGAAAGGAGACTGGGATGAGCCAACAACCGTTTGTTCCCGAAAAAACCGACATGAAGGAATTCACGTTCAAAGCCTTGATCATCGGCCTGTTCCTGACCGTCATCCTCGGCGCCGCCAACGCCTATCTCGGACTGAGGGCCGGAATGACGATCGCCGCCACGTACCCCGCGGCCGTCATCGGCATGGCCATCCTGAAGCTGATGAAAGGCTCCATCCTCGAAGAGAACATCGCCCGGACCGTCGGCTCTATCGGCGAATCCGTCGCCGCGGGCGCCATCTTCACCATCCCGGCGTTCATCATCTCCGGCGTATGGACCAATTTCAGCACCTTCTCCTTCGACGCTTATCTCAAGACGACCGCCCTACTGTTCGTCGGCGGTCTCCTGGGAATCCTGTTCGTGACTTTTTTACGGCGGGTGATGGTCACGGATCCCGATCTGACCTTTCCCGAATCCATGGCCGCGGCCGAGATTCATAAAGCCGGCCAGAAGGGCAGCGCGGGCGCCAAGCATCTTTTTCTGGCCATGGGCTTCGGCTCCCTGCTCTACGCGCTCGGGGTGATCCAGCTCTTTGCCGCATCGAAGGACTTCATCCTCAGAGTCGGGAAGATCGGAGCGAGTTTTGTCCGTCTCGGCTCGGCTGAAAACGCGGCCAAGATCGGGTCGGGAGGAACGGTCGCCGTTTCGGGTCCCGGCATTTTTCCCGCCTATATCGGCGTCGGATACATCATCGGCCCGAGGCTGGCTTCACTCAACTTCGCCGGCGGCGTCCTGGCCTGGGGGCTTTTCGCCCCCCTGCTCATGTATTTTTTCGGGCCGCAGTTGATCGCGACGTTTTACGGTCCTGGAGTCGCGATGGCCGACGCAAATTGGGCGGACCTGGTCACGAACGTTTGGAAATTCATCATCCGCCCGATCGCCGTGGGCGGGATGCTGGTCGGCGCGGGCTATACACTTTTCCGAATGCGTAAAAACCTGGCCAACGGAATGAAGAGATCTCTGGGCGATGTCAAAAAAGCCGCCGGGCAAACCTCCGTTTCGTCCCGGCTCGAGAAAGATCTGAATATCAAGCTGGTTCTCGGCGGATTGGCGATCACCTTCGTCCTCATGATCTTCGTCTACCGGATTTTCGCCGGCGCTTATCCTCCCGCGATCCTGGCCGCAGCGGTCATGGCCGTCGCCGGATTTTTCTTTGCCGCGGTCTCCGGCAACCTGGTCGGGACCATCGGCTCCTCGAATAACCCGATTTCCGGCCTGACGCTCTCGACGCTGATCATCGCCGCGCTTTTGATGGTCCTTATCGGCGCCTCGGGGACGAGCGGCGTCGCCGCGGTCCTCGGTGTGGCCGCGGTCGTCTGCGTGTCCTCCGCCGTCGCCGGCGAAATGCTCCAGGATCTCAAGGTGGGACATCTTCTGGGCGGCACGCCCTGGAAAATGCAGGTCGGCGACATCTTCGGCATTTTGCTCGCGTCCATGGTCATGTACTTCCCGCTTTGGCTCCTCCATGGCGCCTTCACCTTCGGGAGCAAGGATTTGGCCGCTCCGCAAGCAGGCCTGATGGCCGCGCTTGCCAAAGGGATCGTCGGCGGCGAGATGGCCTGGCCGCTGGTCATCGTCGGCATGCTCATGGGCTTCGCCTTCATCCTGATTCAAGTCAAATCTCCCATGCTCGTGGCCGTCGGCATGTATCTCCCCCTGGAGACCACGTTCGCCATTTTCTGCGGCGGTATGATCAAAGGCCTCACGGACAAATTCATCGCCAAGCGCCATTATAACGCGGCCCAAAAGGCGCGCGTGGACAATGTCGGCATCCTGCTCGCGGCCGGGTTGATCGCGGGAGAAGGATTGACCGGATTGCTGCGGGCTCTATGGAAATTCCTGTTTCTCAATAACGTGATCAAAATAGACATTCCGACGATCTTCGGCAGCCCGAGCTATCTCGTCGGATTGATCGTGCTGGCCCTGATCGCCTTTTACCTGATCGCCGTGCCTTTGAAAAACGCCGGAGCCGCGGACGAGCCTGCTCCGCCTACGGCCGTGATCTGAGAGAAGGAGATCGTCCGCCGTCCCCAAAGGGCCAAAGGAACGGGGGAAGCCGCGTATGCCGTCCGTGTCGGCCTCCTGAGGCGGAAAACCTTCTCGTCGTTTGAACTCAAGAAACGATTCCGTTAAAATAGGGATGCTGGAAAAAAAACATGGCCGTCCTCGAAATCATCAAGATCGGGCATCCGACGCTCTTGAAAAAAGCCCTGCCCGTCGAAAAAATCGACGAAGACATCCGGCGGCTCGCCAAGAACATGATCGAAACCATGCTCGCCGCGCCGGGCCTCGGCCTGTCAGCTCCCCAGCTGAACGTGAGCCAACGCCTGATCACGGTGGATTTATCCCTGGGGAAAGAAAAACACGAAGTGATCGTCCTGGTCAACCCCGAGATCATCGAGAAAGAAGGCAAGACCATCCGCGAAGAAGGATGTCTTTCCGTGCCCGAAATCTTCGAGAAAGTGGCCCGGCCGCAGAGAGTTGTCATAAAAGGCATGGACTTGGAAGGGAAAGAACGCGTCATCCATGCCGCCGATCTCCTGGCCAGGGTCTTCTGTCATGAGATCGACCATTTGAACGGGAAGCTGTTCATCGAATGGCTCTCGCCGCTCAAACGCAGCCTGATAAAAAAAAGGTTCAAAAAGAAGGCCAAGCCGGGCAAGCCCTAATGCGCGTCGTTTTTTTCGGCAGTCCGGAAGCCGCACTCCCTTCGTTCGCCCGGCTCCTTAAGGCCGGCTACGAAGTGGATCTCGTGGTGACGCAGCCGGACCGGCCGGCCGGACGGGGCAAAAAGGTGACCGCGGGTCCCATTAAGAAATTCGCCCTCGAACGCGGCATCGCCATTAGCCAACCCGAGCGTATCCGGACGGAAGCCGCCGCTTTCGCGGCGATCCGGGACGTTCAGGCCGATGTCCACGTCGTCGTCGCCTATGGCCAGATCATACCGACTTCGATCATCGATCTTCCCCGTCACAAATCCCTCAATGTTCATTTCTCTCTATTGCCTAAATACAGGGGCGCTTCTCCGGTATCCTGGGCCATCCTGAACGGCGAGACAAAGACGGGAGTCACCATCATTCGTCTGAACGCGAAAATGGACGAAGGCGATATCCTTTCCGCGACGGAAACGGACATCTTCGCCGGAGAAAACGCGGGAGAACTTGAGAGCCGGCTGGCTGAAATCGGCGCCGGCCTCCTCCTCGATACTCTGTCCCATCTTGAGAGCATCACGCCCCTGCCCCAGGATCATTCATTGGCTTGCTTAGCCCCCAAGATTAAGAAAGAGGACGGCAAGATCGTTTGGTCCATGGACGCCGGGCTGATCGACAGGAAAGTCAGGGCATTTTCACCTCGCCCTTCGGCTTTCACGTTCCTCCGGGGTCAAAGACTCATCATCCTCAAGGGAAGGGCTTTGGCCGGCCCGGCCGCCGCGGACGAGCCTGGAAAAGTGCTTTCCGTGTCCAAAGAAGGGCTGGACGTCTGTTGCAAAAATAAAACGATCTACCGGATCTTGCGTCTTCAGCCCGAAAGCAAGGGCGCGATGGAAGCTCACGCTTACACGTTGAGCGGAAAAATCGGGCTTTCGGATATCTTGGGTTAAAAAGGCCGGCCGGAAATTATTCGTCCAGCAGATAGTAATAAGGGTTCACGGGCTTATCGTTGACGTGAACTTCATAGTGGAGATGGGGACCCAGCGCTTTTCCGGTATTTCCGACATTGCCGATCACGTCTCCCCGTTTCACCCTTTGGCCTTCTCGGACCGTGATCTTGCTCAAATGTCCATAGAGCGTCGATATGCCGAGCCCGTGGCTCAGGAGGATGGATTTCCCATAAAAAATATCGGTACTGATTTTCGCGACAAAACCGTCGGCCGGGGCGATGACGGGATTTCCCCACGCGGCAAGGAGATCAATCCCGTAATGAAAGGCCTGCTTGCCGGTAAAGGGATCTTTTCGCCAGCCGAAACCCGATGTGATCAAGCCTCCCTCGATGGGCTTGATGGTCGGCGTCGACGCCAGCCGGGCGCTTTGGCTTTCGAAGAAATTCGATAGCGTATCGAGATTCTTCTGGATGTCGTCCGTTTTCTGCTGGATGGTCTGAAGGTTGCTTGTGGATAGCTGGGGAGCCGAGCCCGGAATTCCCTGCCCGTCCCTTGGATAATCGCCCACGCCCGGATTTTCCAGCTTATCGGGAGATTTGAAGCCGGCCCAGAGGTTCAGGATCTTGATGCGGTCTTCGAACCCCTTCACTTTCGCCTGAAGTTCCCCGATCGAGCCTTCATATTGCTTGAGCGTCTCCTTCTGTTGGCGGCTCTCTTTGAGAAGAGCCTGATAGCTTTGGCTGGAAAGCCGGATCCGGACGTAATCGATCGTCACGAGAGCCAGGAGAACACCGCAGATGATCGCGGTCCAAACTATGCCCTTGATCATCCTTTTCGAAAACGAAAGAGTCCTGGATCTGGATTTCGTATGAGGAATGACGATTAAAGAGAGAAACTTTTTTCCCATTATATCACGAATACGACTACTTGATTACCACAAGGCTCTTTTCGATGTCAAGCGTTTAGTTTTGGCAAAAACTTCAATCAGCCGCAAAGGACTGACCCTCCGTTGACGTTAATAATGGCGCCGTTGACATGGCGGGCCAGGTCGGAGGCCAGGAAGAGGATGGGTCCGGCAATATCTTCGGGAGGGGGGATCCGCCTCAGAGGAATGGACTGGACGACGCTCTCTTTGAAAGCCGCGTCGCTAAAAACCTGGGTGCACATATCCGTATCGACCCAACCTGGGGCGACACAGTTGACCCGGATATTCCAGGGGCCCAATTCCGCCGCGAGCGATTTCGTGAAGGCATGCATCGCCCCTTTAGTTGCGGCGTAGTGGGAATGCAAGGCCTCCCCCCTGACCCCGGCCGTCGAGCCGATGTTGATGATCCAGCCGAGCCTGTTTTTCTTCATATGAGGAACTACGGCATTACAGAAGTAGAACATGCTATTGAGGTTAACCTCGATAGTCTCCTTCAGAATATCCGCGTTCATAGCCCCCATCTCGAGATAGGTCCATATCCCGGCATTGTTGACCAGGATGTCGATATGTCGCCATTTTTCGATGATGTCGCCCACCATGCTGACGACTTCGACTTCATGGGATATATCGGTCTTATAAATCAAGCAGTTGCGGCCCCTTTTCTCGACTTCGGCTTTGACTTCGAGGGCGGCTTTCTCCCGGCAGGCATAATTGAACGCGATGTCGCTTCCGGCCTCGGCTAAAAGAATAGCGGCCGCGCGGCCGATGCCGCGAGAACCGCCGGTGATGAGGGTCGTCCGGCCTTTTAAAGATATCATGGTCTCACCTTCTCCCTGCTCAATTTTAATAATTCCTTTTTTCCTTCAATATTAAAGACTTGAACGGATTTCGGATCATACGTACGACAGCGAAAAATCTTTCATCTCGTCGAATTGGTGATAACGATAGATGTCCGCGGCGAAGGGGAGGACTTTCTCCCGCATGACCGCGAAATATTCCTCCGGAGACGGGATTTTCCCCTTGAGTGCGGCGATGGCCGACAATTCCGCCGAACCGAGATACACGCGCGCACCATCGCCCATCCGGTCGTCGAAGTTCCGGGTCGAAGTCGAAATGATCGTCACTCCGGGTTGGACGCGGGCCTGGTTTCCCATGCACAGCGAACAGCCCGGGATTTCCGTCCGCGCTCCGACTTGGGAATAGATCGCATAAGTGCCTTCTTTCTTGAGCTGGATCTCGTCCATCTTCGTCGGCGGCGTTATCCAGATTCGGGTTTTCGGATAGCCGGCTTTGTCAAAGATCTTCCCGGCCGCCCGGAAATGGCCGATATTGACCATGCACGATCCGATGAAGACCTCTTCTATTTTATCGCCGGCGACCTCCGATAGGAGCTTGACGTCGTCCGGATCATTCGGGCAGGCCAGGATGGGCTCTTTGATTTCGGCCAGGTCTATATCGAGAACGGCCGCGTATTCGGCTTGCTTATCGCGCTCGAGCAGAGCGGGCTTTTCCAACCATCTTTCACCGGCAGCGATCCGTCTCTTGAGGGTCTCAGCGTCCTGATAGCCTTGTTCGATCATCTTTTTCATGAGGGCAATATTGCTCTTGAGGAATTTGGCGACTTTTTCGGGTTGGAGAGCGATGACGCTCCCGGCCGCCGAGCGCTCCGCGGATGCGTCGGTCAGCTCGTAGGCCTGGTCCACGGTCAGGTTGGACAGGCCTTCCATCTCGAGGACACGGCCATTGAAGATATTTTTCTTTCCCTTTTTCGCGACGGTCAGAAAGCCCTTTTTGATCGCGAAAAAGGGGATGGCGTTGACGACATCCCGCAGGGTGATGCCGGGATTGAGCGTCCCTTTGAACCGGATCAGAACGGATTCCGGCATATCGAGAGGCATGAAACCGAGGGCGCCGGCGAAAGCCACGAGGCCGGAACCGGCCGGGAAGCTCAACCCGATCGGAAAACGGGTATGGGAATCTCCGCCCGTCCCCATGGTATCGGGGAGAATAAGCCTGTTCAGCCAGGAGTGAATGACGCCGTCCCCGGGCTTGAGCGAGACGCCTTTGCGCTCGACGATGAATTGAGGAAGGGATCTGTGCATTTTGACGTCCGCCGGCTTCGGATAGGCGGCCGTATGGCAGAATGATTGCATGAAGAGATCGGCCTGAAATCCCAGGCAGGCCAGCTCTTTGAGCTCGTCGGCGGTCATCGGGCCCGTGGTATCCTGGGAACCGACCGTCGTCATTTTCGGTTCACAGGCCGAGCCGGGAAGAATACCGTCGACGCTGCAGGCCTTGCCCACGATCTTCTGCGCCTGGGAATACCCCTGGCCGTCCTTCGGCCGGGGATTCTCCAGCCGGGTGAAAAATTCGGCGTCCGCGAAACCGAGAGCGGCGCGCGCCTTATTCGTCAGGGCCCGGCCGATGATCAGATTTAACCGGCCGCCGGCGCGGAACTCATCCTTGATTGTCGCGGGCTTGAATTCGAATTCGGCCAGGACATCACCCGCCGCCGTCCTGAGAGTTCCGGTTTTGGTATCCAGCTTGATGACATCGCCCGTTTTGAGTTTCGCCACGTCGGCCTTGATGGGAAGTCCCCCCGAATCCTCGGTCGTGTTGAAGAAGATCGGCGCGATCAAACCTCCGATGACCACTCCCCCTCTCCGTTTGTTCGGGACAAAGGGAATGTCTTCGCCGATATGCCACATGACGGAATTACAGGCGGATTTGCGCGACGACCCCGTGCCGACCACATCGCCGACGAAGACGACTCGATGCCCTTCGGCACGGAACTGAGCGATGGTCTTGATCCCGTCCGGAAATCTCGTCTCTCCCATGGCCAGGGCATGGAGGGGGATATCGGGTCTGGTCGCAGCGTGTTTCGCCGGGGAGAAATCATCGGTATTGATTTCGCCGTCCACCTTGAAGACTTTCAAGGTGAATGTTTCCGGAAACGCCGGTCTGGAGAGGAACCACTCGCCGTTCGCCCAAGATTCGAGCACGTTTTTAGCATAGCCGTTCACCGAGGCGAGGCGGGCTATCGCGTCGAAAGCGCCATAGACAAGGATGGTGTGTTTCAAGGCGTCCGCGGCGGTTTTCGCCAGCGCTCGATCGTCCAGGAATGACACCAGCGGCCCCACGTTGTAACCTCCCAGCATGGTTCCGAGCATGAAAACGGCGTCCGTCCGGGACACGGCCGGCGACACGATATCGCCTTTCGCCGCACGGGCAAGCCACTCCGCTTTGACCTTGGCCGAAGGGTCGACGCCCGGCGCGATCCGATGTTTCAACAGATTCAAAAGAACAACCCCCCGGCCCTTTGGCGGGTCCTCCAGAAGACCGCAGACTTCTGCCGTCTCTTCCGGGCTCAGAGGCAAGGGGAGAATTCCCAGCATCTTTCGTTCGACTTCTTGTTCAAAATATTTTTCCAGCATGGCGTTCTCCATTATGATGTCGGAATCATCCCCTAGTTTATAAATGGTTTTGGCCGAAATTGTCAAAACGAATTTTATTTTATATGGCGCCTTTCTATTGATTTTTCTCCTGAAAAGATGTATATTATACCTTCTCTTCCTTTATAAATCTCATATGATTATCCAAGGGAGGACGAAATTATGGATAACGCTGCTATCGACAGAGCCAAAGAGCATTTCGGCAAACTGCTCGAAATCCAGATGAAGCGCATGGAAAAAGTCAAAGCCATGCCGGACTGGATCGACTATAACAAAATCAAGCCGCTTAAAATCGGCATTCTCGCCGGCGACGGCATCGGTCCGTTCATCGCCGCGGAGTCCAAACGCGTTCTGCACTTTCTGCTCAAAGACAAAGTCAAGGCGGGCAACGTCGTCATCAACGACATCGAGGGATTGACTATCGAGAACCGCGCCGCCCTCAAAAAAGCGATTCCGGACGACGTCTTGACCGAGATCAAGAAATGCCACGTCATACTGAAGGGTCCCACGACCACCCCCCGAAAAGGCGACCCCTGGCCGAACATCGAAAGCTGCAACGTGGCCGTGAGGAAGGAATTGGACCTCTTCGCCAACGTCCGGCCGGTCAAGATCCCCAAACAGGGCATCGACTGGCTCTTCTTCAGAGAGAACACCGAAGACCTCTACGCCCTCGGCCCCTACGGTATCGAAGTGGATGCCGACATCGCCATCGACTTCCGCCTGATCTCCGCGCCCGGCGCGGACCGCATCTGCAGGCTCGCCTTTGAGCAGGCCAAGAAATTCGGCCGCAAGAAAGTGACTTGCGTCACGAAGGCCAACGTCATCAAGACGACCGACGGCCGTTTCCTCGAGAACTTCTACCGCATCGCCAAGGAATATCCCGGCATCGAAGCTGATGACTGGTACATCGATATCATGACGGCCAAGCTGGTGGACGAGAAGCGCCGCCGCGATTTTCAGGTCATGGTCCTTCCGAACCTCTACGGCGACATCCTGACCGACGAAGCGGCCGAGTTCCAGGGCGGCGTCGGCACGGCGGGCAGCGCTAACATCGGAAAACAGTACGCGATGTTCGAAGCCATCCACGGCTCGGCCCCGCGCATGGTGACGGAAGGTCGCGCCCAATACGCCGATCCGTGCAGCATGATCCGGGCTGCAGCGATGCTCGTCGGCCACATCGGCTATCCGCAGAAGGGCAAGAACCTTGAAATGGCCCTCGACATCTGCGGCCAGTATGAAAAGAAGATGAGCATCACGGGCCGGCCCAACGGAGCGACGGGAAAAGCCTACACCGATTACGTCATGGACTGGCTGCAAAGCCCGAAGCTCGCTTCGACCTGGGAAGGCTACGTCAAAGGCTAAGCGTCGGCTCAGATCCGACGATACATTAAATTCTGAAAAAGGAGATGCGTTGATGAGAAAGAAGATCGCCCTGATCGGCGGCGGCCAGATCGGCCAGATCCTGGCCATGCTCGCCGCACAAAAAGAGATGGGGGACATCGTCCTCCTGGACATCCCCGAGCTCGAGAACCCGGCCAAGGGCAAAGCCCTCGACCTCATGGAGATGGCTCCCCACGGCAACTACGACGCCAACATCGTCGGCACGTCCAACTACAAGGACCTAGCGGGCGCCGACGTCGTCATCGTCACCGCGGGCAAACCGCGCCAGGCCGGCATGACCCGCGAGGACCTCCTCGCCGTCAACCTGCAGATCATCACCCAGGTCGCCGCCGGCGTGAAGCAGTATGCCCCCAAGGCCTTCTGCATCATCGTCACCAACCCGCTCGACGCGATGGTCTATGCTTTTTATAAACTGACGGGTTTTCCCAAGAGCCAGGTCGTCGGCATGGCCGGCGCCCTCGATACGGCCCGCTGGCGCGCCTTCATCGCCATGGAGCTGGGCGTCTCCGTGGCGGATGTGGCCGGAACGGTCTTGGGCGGTCACGGACCCGACATGGTTCCCCTCCCCCGCTTGACCACGGTCGGCGGCGTCCCGCTGAACGAGATCGCGACGAAGGAACAGATTGACAAGCTCGCCACCCGGACCCGCGAGGCCGGCACCGAGATCGTGAAACTCTTCGGCAAGGGGTCCGCTTTCTTCAGCCCGGCCTGGAGCGCCATTGTCATGGCCGAGTCATACCTAAAAGACAAGCGCCGCATCCTCCCCTGCGCGGCCCTCTGCGAAGGCGAATACGGCGTCCAAGGCCTCTTCATCGGCGTTCCGTGCCTGATCAGCGCCAAGGGAGTAGAGAAGATTTACGGGATCAAGCTCACCGACGAAGAAAACGCCATGCTCCAGAAGACGATCGGCGCCGTCAAGAAGACCGCCGAAGAGACCAAACTCTGATTATCTGAATCGACCGGCGCGGGAAATCGGCTTCCTTCCGGGGGAATGTACATGTCCGCGCGTTTTGGGTATAAATATCCGTCTGATAGGAGGTTGATATGATCAATGTCATGAAAATGGTTTCGATTTTCCTGTTTTTGCTATTTTTTCTCGGACTTTGCCAGCTCACCTCTCAGCAACCCCCTCAGGAACTACCGGTCACGGTCCAACTCATCAAGGGAAATCTCAATGCCGCCAAACTCTTCATAGTCAAAGGCGGCAGCGGGGCGAACTGCGGCTTCTTCGTCGGGGCCAAGGGCGTCGTCGTCATCGACGCCAAGATGACCGCGGATGCCGCCAAGCAGATGATCGCGGAGATCCGCAAGATCACGCCCCTCCCGATCACTCATGTGCTCATCACCCACAGCGACGGCGACCACGTCAACGGCCTGGGCGGATTTCCGACAGGGCTCAAGATCCTCGCCCACGCTCGGACCAAAAAGGACATGGAAGAGGCTTTCCAAAAGGACGCCGCCTTGAAACCGCTCTTGGCCTACCTGCCAAATCAAACCTTCACCGACAATTTCGATCTGAAAGGCCTCGGGGAAGAAATCCGCCTGCTTTATTTCGGCCCGGCGCACACGAGCGGCGACGTCGTCGTTTTCTTCCCCGCTGAAAAAATCGCGTTCATCGGCGACCTCGCCTTCATCGGCCGCGACCCATTGATTCACCGCGAAAAGGGAGGGACATCCTTCGGGCTCGTCGCCAACCTCAAAAAGATCCTCGAACTCGACGCGGAAACGTTCATTTCCGGCCACAACGATCCCTTGACGATAAAGGACATTCAAGGGCTGTCGTCCTCCATCGAAGAAAAGCAGGCGAAGGTGAAGGACATGATCAAGGCCGGTCAGACGCTGGACGAGATCAAGCAAGCCTTCGGCATCGCGGATCAGGCCGGAGTCCCGGCGGGTCGCCGCTGGCCGAGCCTGGTCGAAGTGATTTACCTGGAATTGACGGAAAAGAAATAAACCCATTCAACTCCCCGGGCTGAAGCCCGGGGTATATTCAGGGTTAATACTGAGCGGTGCTTTTTACCCCGATTTAAAAATCGGGGGTTTGCGCCGTCGAACGTATAAACGCGGTCCTCGGATCGCGTTCCGAGTTTTTATCTCTTCGTCTCGGGGGCCGGCGGCTCGCTCTTGAATTTCAGAACGACGTCCTTTTCCTGTCCGGCTCGCAGGATGCGAAATTTAACTTCATCGTCCCAATGGAAGCGGGCCAGGGAGAGCCGCAGTTCATTGACATCGTTGAATTCCTTGCCGTCCACGGCCAGGACGATGTCGCCTTTTTCGAAATCCTGCCCCCGCGCGACGCCGTCCATCGGTTTGGCCTCGATGACAAGATTGTCGAGCCCCTTGACCGTCTTGAAACCGATTCCGACCGAGGGATAAGCCGGACGCTCTTCTTCGAAAATGCCGTAGAGGTAATCCCCGAGGCTCCCGGCGACGGTCGCCGAGCTCCGTCCTTTCGCCACAAAGACGCTGATGACGGTCTTGAACGGCAGCCGGCTCTTTGAGAACGCGCGCATGTTGATTCCCAGGTTGTATATCAGGTGGCCGGATCCGGCCAGGACGATCATTTTCTTCCGCTCTTTACGCAGCGCCTCGAGCGCGTTGGCCGCCATGACATGGTCCCAGGAGGCCTGGGCCCGATAGAGGCCTTCGAACATCATGTCCAGGCCGGCGCCCCTCATCGCCGCCGGAATATCGGCGCTTTCGAAGATGGTCCGGATGAGCTGCCGGTGCTCGGGATGGGTCAGATCCGGCTTGGGGACGATCGCTTTTTCTTCGTCGCGAAGCGCGTCCCAGCCCGTCATTCGGATCTTGGTGATGATATCCTTCGGCGCATTGAGGGCGTAAATCGGGATCTTGTTCTCTTTGGCGAAAACGAAGATTTTCCTGTAATAGCCGAAATTGAAATTCCACTGGATGTACCATTGGGCTTCCCGAAGGAATTGATCGACGGACATGACGCCCAGACTCCACATATTCAAGACGTCCTGAGAGGTCACGGGGAACATCTCCAGTCCCAGGGCGATGTTCCGGTCCTGCTCATAGAGGGCCTGGATGATCTTGAACTGGAGATCGTGCATGGGAAGAGAATTGTGCGTCTCGCCGATGTAGACGAGGGGGACGGTCTTCATCTCCTGGATCATCTTGAGGAAGGGAAGGGCCTTCCCCGTTTCGGCCGAATAGCATTCATTCGGAGCGACATCTATCGTCTTATCCTTGGTCCGGGGATCGCCGATTTTAAGGCTGAGTGATTTATCTCCGGCCGCATCCTGGCCGGCGGCCAACGAGAACCCCAGTCCTATGATGGTCAGGAGAATTCCCAGGGTTGTGTTTTTTTTCGCCATGATGCCTCCTTCGATTCCGCGGCTTTTTTCCGGTATCATATCTTCGGTCCGGAGCCAAGTCAATTCCGGCTCCCCCGCCCGCGCTCATTAAAGGGGGCTCCGCATTCAAAAACCGTTACCCCGGAGGGACGATTTGGAGTATAATTTTTTTCTTTTTGAACGATGAGCGACACGAAGAAAACGGAACGGGACGGGGAAAACCCGGAACGCGGGAAATCTCTCCGCGTTTTCGCCGCCGCCTCTTTTTTGAACGACATGGGTTCGGACATCATCTATCCGATCTGGCCGCTTTTCGTCACGATCGTGCTCAAAGCCAACATGGCCGCGCTCGGATTTCTGGACGGGCTCGGCGAAGCCCTCGTCTCGCTGTCCCAGGCCGTCTCGGGCTATTGGTCGGACAGGATCAAGAAACGCAAGGTCTTTATCTGGACAGGATATCTCTGCGGTTCGCTCTCGCGACTGGGCTACGCGATCTCAGCGGTCTGGCAGCACCTCATCCCTTTCAAAGTTTTAGACAGGGTGGGAAAAATCCGGAGCGCCCCGCGCGACGCGCTCGTCGCGGATATGTCTTCGGAGTCGACGCGCGGCCGGAATTTCGGCCTGCTGCGAACCATGGACAACGCCGGCGCCGTCACCGGCATCCTGATCAGCATCGCCTTCCTGAAGATTCTCGGCTTCCGGCTGCTCTTTGCCGTCGCGGCAATTCCCTCTTTCGTCGGCGCTCTCCTGATCATCCTCAATATCAAGGAGCAAAAACCGGAAGCGAAGATCTACAAAGGTCTGGCCCTCAAGGATATCGACAATAACCTGCGTCTGTACATCGCCCTGAACGCCGTCTACGCCCTAGGGGCCTTCTCCTATTCGTTCCTGATGATCTATGCCGCGAAATCCGGCTTCGGGATGGGATTCGTCCCTGTTTTGTACCTGATCTATACGGCCGCGGCCGCCATGTTCTCCCTCCCCTTCGGAAAACTTTCGGATAGGATCGGGCGAAAGCCGGTGCTCTTCCTGGCCTTTCTTTTCTGGGCCGGCGTCTCCGCCGGGATCATTTTCGGCCGCAGCCCGATCGCTATTGTCGGAATGTTCGTGCTTTACGGTGTCCACAAGGCCGCCCTTGAGCCGGTCCAAAGGACCATGGTGACCGAGATCTGCCCTCTCCAATTCCGGGCCAGCGCCCTGGGCGCGTTCCAGATGATCATCGGTTTATGCGCCCTGCCGGCCTCGGCCCTGGCCGGTTTGCTCTGGGAGCGTTTCGGGATGTATGCGCCGTTCACTCTGTCCCTGGGGTTGACCGTTGCCGCAGGCATCATGCTTCATTTCGTGAAAGAGCGGAGGATGCCCCTCGCAAAGCAACGGGGATTTTGAGCTCGCTTGCCGCGGAGCCCGGTTCCAAATCTCGCCTTGGATTTGTCGGGCGGCATTCCTCCTCGCGGAATTCTCCAAAATCGAATCGGTTGACCTTGACATTTCAGAGGGTCCAACCTATAGTTTGAACAGAGCCAAGAAGGAGAGAGTTTCATGCCGAAAACCGAAACCCTCAAAGACGGGACAACGCTCACTATAAGAGAATTGTCCAATCAAGACCTCGATACCCTAATGAAGTTCTTCACCGGTCTGTCTGCCGATGACCGGAATTATCTTCGAGTCGACTTAACGAACAGGAAAACGGTCGAACAGAGACTCAAGTTCATAGAATTCGGCTATCATTTCCGGCTCGGCGCCTTCCGGGGCGACGAGATGATCGGCGAAGCGGCCCTGGAGCTTCCTTTCGAGGAATGGCGTCGCCATCAAGGCGAGATCCGGGTGATTGTGGCCTCCGATCTACAGCGCAAGGGCCTTGGGATGCTCTTGATGCGGGAAATCTATTGTCTCGCCCTCCGCAAAAACGTCGATACCGTCGTCTGCTGGATGATGAAGCCCCAGCTCGCCGCGCAAAGCCTTTGTCGCAAAATGGGTTTCAAAGGCGAGACCATCCTGCCGAGCTATGTCCGCGACCAGGCCGGGGAAATGCATGATCTAGTCATCATGAAAGCGAAGCTGACCGACCTCATGAGTGAGATCGAGAAATATTACGGGAAGATCGATTGGGAACATCCCACGCCGTGAAAGCGATCGTCCAAGATTTCTTCCTCTGAGCGGCCGATAAATCTCCGAGCGGCGTCTATTCTTCTTCCTGCTTGATGCGTCCCTCTTTGACCGCTTCGGCGATGATCTTCTGTTGCAGGTGGGCGGGGACTTCCTCATAATGAGAGAATTCCATCATGTACGAGCCGCGTCCGCCCGTGATCGACGTCAGCGTCGGCTCGAAGTCGAGCATTTCAGACATGGGCACGATCGCCTTCAGGATGCGCATTAGGCCTTTCTGCTCCATGCCTTGGACTTTCCCGCGCCGGCCGTTCAAATTTCCCATGATGTCGCCCATGTAGGTTTCGGGCGTATAAATCTCGACGTTCATGACGGGCTCGAGAATGGTCGGCTTGGCCTCCTGCATCGCCAGCTTGAACGCTTTATGCGCGGCGATTTTGAAGGCGATGTCGGACGAATCGACGTCATGATAGGATCCGTCGTAGAGGATGACTTTGAAGTCGACGACCGGGTAACCCGCGAGGATGCCTTTCTTTTTGGATTCTTCCATGCCCTTTTGGACGGATGGGATGAAGTTCCTGGGGATAGAGCCGCCGAAGATCTTGTCCTCGAACTCGAAATCCTTGCCCCGTGGAAGCGGCTCCATCTTGATCCAGATGTCGCCGAACTGTCCCCGGCCTCCTGTCTGTTTTTTGTGGCGGCCTTGGACGTCGGCTCTGCCCTTGATCGTTTCTTTGTAGGAGACCTTGGGCGGCTTGAGCTCGACATCGACGTTGTAGCGCTTCTTCAATTTCTCGGTGACAATCCTGACGTGAAGTTCGCCGTTGCCCGAGATGAGGAGCTGGCTCGTGTCGGGGTCGCGTTCGAAGCTGAGCGTCGGGTCCTCCTCCATCAGGCGGTGAGAGGCCTGGGAGATCCGGTCTTCGTCCGCCCGGGTCTTGGGCTCGATCGCGAACGAGATCGACGGCTCGGGAAACTTGATCCGGGGAATTTCGATGCCCGACCCTTTGGCCGAAAGCGTATCGCCGGTCGCCGTCGCTTTCAGCTTGGCCGTGGCGACGAGATCTCCCGCTTTGGCCTGGCCGGCCGGGATCTGATCCTTGCCCTGAAGAAAAAACAGGCCGCCCATTTTCTCGTCGGTTTCTTGCCGGAGATTCGTCACCAAGGCGTCGGGGTTGGCCTTCCCGGAAAAAACGCGCATCAGCGAAATTCGGCCGGTGTACGGATCGGAGAGCGTCTTGAAGACGAGCGCCGCGAACGGGCCGTCGGAACTCGGCTCGAGGAGGCCGTCTTTGCCGTTGATTTGAACCGCGATCTCGCCTCGTTCGAGCGGGGACGGTACATGGCCGATGATGCCGTCGAGAAGCGTCTGCGCGCCGATGTTCTGCAGCGCCGACACGGCGAAGACGGGAAAGAGCTGATGGTTGAGGACGCTTTTCTTAAATCCCTCTTTGACCTCGTCCGCCGACAGCTCGCCCTTTTCGAGATATTTTTCCATCAGCTTCTCGTCGTTTTCCGCGATCATCTCGACGAGTTCCTTGAAGCGCTTTTCGGCCTCAGCCTTGAGTTCGGCCGGGATGGCGTCCTCCTTGACTTTCCCGCTCTCGTCTTTCTCGAAAACATAGGCTTTCTGGGCGATCAGGTCGATGACGCCGCGGAAATTCTTCTCCTCGCCGATGGGGAGCTGGATGGGGACGGCCTGCCGGCCGAAGAACTGTCGGATGGATTCCACGGCCTGGTCGAAATTGGCGTTCTCCCGGTCCATCTTGTTGACGACGAGGATCCGGGGCAGGCCGAATTCCTCGACCATTTCCCAGACTTTTTCCGTTCCGACTTCGACGCCCGCCACGCTGTCGACCAGCACGGCCGCCGCGTCCACGGCCCGCAGGCTGGCTTTCGCGTCCCAGAGGAAATTGCTGTACCCGGGCGTGTCGACGATATTGATTTTATGATCTTTCCATTCGACGAAGCACATCGCCGAGCTGATCGAGATCTTGCGATCGATCTCCTCCGGCTCGAAGTCCGTCACGGTATTGCCCTTATCCACTTTGGTCAGGCGGCCGGTCGCGCCGGCGGCGAAAAGAACCGCGGCCGTGAGCGAGGTCTTTCCGGCGCCGCCGTGCCCGATGAACGCGATATTCCTGATCTTATCGGCCGTGTAATCCTTCATGATAAAATCTCCAATTTTCGGAAAAATTAAGGGATATCATACACTAGGTGACGAATTCCATTCAATGGATTTCAGGATCATGGCGAGGTCGTCCGGAAGAGGAGAGACGAACGCGACCGGCCTGGCCGTGCCAGGGTGGCAAAAGGAAAGGCGATGGGCGTGGAGAAAAAGCCGCGGAAACATGCGTTTAGGAGAGCGGCCCGGGCCGTAGCGCCGGTCCCCGACCAGGGGATGTCCAGCCGCGGATAAATGGACCCGGATCTGATGGGTCCGCCCCGTGACGGGGCGGACTTCCAACAGGCTGTACAATTTGGATTCCTTCAGAATGCGGTAGTCGGTGACCGCCGCCCTGGGTTTCCTTGTTTTGATGGACATGCGCTGGCCATGCTTCACATGGCGGCCGATCGGCCAGTCAAAGCGGCCTTCGGTCCCGGGGAGCCGTCCCCAGACCAGGGCCAAATAGACTTTTTTAACCTCTCGTGACTTGAATTGCCGCTGCAGCTCTTCATAAGCCCGACGGCTGCGGGCGATGACCATCACGCCCGAAGTTTCCTTGTCCAGCCTGTGGACGATGCCCGGCCGCTCTTCGCCGCCCAGGCCTTTGATTTCCGGAAAATGATGGAGCAGCGCGTTCACCAACGTCCCCCGCCGCGCTCCGGCGCCCGGATGAACGACCAACCCGGAGGGTTTGTCGATGACGATCACGTCGTCATCCGCGAAGAGGATCTTGAGCGGGATATCTTCCGGGACAATCCCGGCGCTTTCGGGAATCTCGATATCAACGGCGACGCGATCGCCCGTCCTGAGTTTGGTGCTCGACTTTTTGAAAGCTCCGTTCACCTCGACGCACCCCCGGTCAATGAACCGTTGGAATTGAGAGCGCGTGAACTCCGGAAAATTCCCGGCCAGGAAAACGTCGAGACGTTCGTCCGCGCCCGATCCCGGCGTGACGAAAAATTCCTTTCTAGGCACGTTGCCGCTTTTTGAAGATCACGTAGAGAGCTACGCCCGCGATAAGGCCCAGGAGGCAAAAGAACTGCGGATAGGAGACGGTCAGGAGCGCCGAAGAGCCCTGGAGAAGGATGGCCTTGGGAGAATGATCGCCCCGGAAGAACTCCGTGAAGTAGCGGATAAGGGAATAGTTGATGACATATAAAGGAAAGATCTGGCCATCGAATTTCTTTTTTCGCAAAAGAAAAAAAAGAACCAAAAAATTCAAGAAATTCAGGGCCGCCTCATAAAGCTGGACCGGATGGAGCGATTCGTTCAGGGGGATACCGGTCAGATTGTGGGCATATTCGTCATGAAACGTCGCCCCCCACGGCAACACGCATTCTTTTCCATAGCAGCAGCCCGCCATGAAACAGCCGATCCGGCCGAAGCCATGGCCGAGGGCCAACGCCGGCGCCGCGATATCCGCCGTTTTCCAGGTTGGAATCCGCTTGCGGCGCAAATACCAGAGGGCGAAAACGATGCCGAAGAACAGCCCCCCTTGAAATACGCCGCCCGACTTGGCCACCCAGAATAGTTCCTTGGGATTCTGGATATAATAGGAGAAGCTTCCGGCCAAAAGAACGAGCTTGGCTCCGAGCAGGGAAACGATCATGATGTAAAAAGCGGCATCCAGGAGCTTGGTCGCGTCGAGGCCCTGCTTTTGGCCCTGCCGGTAAAGGAACCAGAGAGCGAAGACGACCCCGACCGCCATGAAAAAGCCGTAAGAATGAAGCGTCAACGGGCCGAGCTTAAATAAAATGGGATGCATCAGGATCTCCTTGTGATCAAGAAAAAGATGAGCAAAACGGCGCCGATCGAAATGCAGGAATCGGCGACGTTAAAATTCGGCCATTCATAACGTTTGATATAAAACCTCAGAAAATCAATCACATAGCCGTGCATGACGCGGTCGATGAGATTTCCGAAAGCGCCGGACAGAATCAAGGTCAAAGCGAATTTCGTGCCCTTTTGAGAAGCCGGCGTTTTGAAAAAATAATAGATGACCATGACCATCGCCGCTATCTGGGCCGCGGTCAGGAGAATCGTCGCCAGCTTGTTGCTGGATCCGGAAAACATCCCGAAGATCGCCCCGGTGTTGGGGACGTGCGAGATGTCGAAGAAGCCGGGAATGACGGGCATGGTGCCATATTTCGGCACGCTTCCGGCAACGAGAGCCTTCGTGATCTGGTCGACGGCCACCAGGACGGCGATGAGAATGAAATAAGGCGTATGGCGTCTCATCGCCGGGCTTCTTTCACGACATCTTCGCAGCGTTTGCAGAAATGGGGATGGGAAACGCTCGTCCCGACAAAAGGCGAGAAATTCCAGCAGCGCCGGCATTTCTCGCCCGGCGCTTTGGCCACGGTAATTCCAAGATCATCGCCGGAAGCCGCCTCCACGACGACATCCGAAACGATGAGCAACGCCCGCCATTCATCCCGATATTTCAGGACAAGGGGAAGGAGCGCCTCGGGAACCGCCAGTTTGACCTGGGTTTCGAGGGCATTGCCGATGAGCTTCCGTTCGCGCGCCGATTCCAGTTCCTTCATGACTTTTTCCCGCAGGACGATCAATTCGTCCCATTCTTTCCGGCTCTCCGCCGAAAGCCACGACTCGCTGAAATCCGGAAAGAAGGCGAGATGCACGGACTCCTCTTTTCCAAGATATCCGGGCATAACCTCCCAAGCTTCTTCGGTCGTGAAGGGCAGGATCGGCGCCATCAGACGCAGCGTATCCCTCAATATCCGGAAAAGCGCGGTTTGGGCGGAGCGCCGTAATCTCGAATCCCGGCCCGAGCAATACAGTCTGTCCTTCAGAATATCGAGGTAGAATGAGCTCAATTCCACGGTGAAATAATTGTAGATCGTGTGGAAGACGGGATGATATTCGAACTCCTCGTATCCCCGGATCGCCTTTCTCCCGATCTCGGCGTTTTTCTCCAGGGCCCAGCGGTCAAGGGCCTCCATATCCGCGGCCGGGACGGCGTCCTTGTCCGGCTCAAAATCATGGAGATTGCCGAGGAGGAAGCGCCATGTGTTGCGGACTTTCCGGTAAGCTTCGATGAGCCGCTGCTGGATCTCCGCTCCGAACGGAGCGTCTTCTTTGTAGTTGAGCATCGCGATCCACAAGCGCAACACCTCGGCGCCGTCCTTCTGGATGATTTCCTTGGGTTCGATGAAATTGCCCCCGGACTTGGACATGGCTTTGCCGTGCTCGTCCAGAACGAAGCCGTGAGTGATGCAGGCCTTGAACGGCGACGCGTTCCGGGCGGCGACGCCGACCACGAGCGAGCTGTTGAACCAGCCGCGATGCTGGTCGTGGCCTTCGATATAGACGTCCGCCGGCCACGGTAAATCCCGCCGGCCTAAAACGCTGTGGCTGGATCCGGATTCGAACCAAACGTCGAGGATATTGTTCTCTTTCTCCAGTCGGGCCGAGCCGCATTTCGGGCAGTGAGCGCCGGCGGGAAGAATTTCCGAAGCGCTCCGGACGAACCAGGCGTTGGCCCCTTCCTTCTCGAAGATCTCCGCGACGCGGAGGGCGATTTTTTCGTCGGCGAGAACATCGCCGCAGTCGCGGCAGGCGAACGCCGGGATGGGCACGCCCCAGAAGCGCTGCCGTGAGATGCACCAGTCGGGCCGGTTCTCCATCATGGCGGCGATGCGCTCTTCGCCCCAGGTCGGGATCCAACGGACACGCTTGATCTCTCCGAGCGCGCGGGCGCGCAGATCGGCCGTATCCATGGAGATGAACCACTGGGCCGTGGCCCGGAAGATGACGGGGTTCTTGCATCGCCAGCAATGCGGATAGGAATGCGAGATCTCCCCTTCTTTGATGAGCGAGCCGTCTTTGCGCATGTCTTCGGTGATGAGCTTATTGGCCTTGAAGACGTTGAGGCCCGCATATTTCACGACGTCGGGCGTGAATTTGCCCTCTTCGTCCACGGGCGTGTAGATATCCAGGCCGTAGGTCGTTCCCGTCACGTAATCTTCCTGGCCGTGGCCGGGTGCGGTATGAACGCATCCCGTCCCATCGTCGAAATTCACATAATCGGCGAGAACGAAAAGCGACTCGCGGTCGATCCAGGGGTGACGCGCTTTCAGGCCTTCGAGATCCTTGCCCAGGATCGTGGCCAGAATCTCGGGCTCGTCCAATCCGAAGATCTCGGCGAGGACAGGGACCAGCCGCTTCGCCGCGATATAAACCTCGTTTCCGGCCGCGAAAGCGGCGTATTCATATTCCGGATGAAAGGCGATGGCCAGATTGGCGGGGAGCGTCCAGGGCGTGGTCGTCCAGATTAGAACCGAGACTTTTTTCCCTTTCAAAGCGGGATATGTCGAGGACAGATCGGAGATCATCGGAAATTTGACGTAGATCGAAGACGACATCTTGTCTTTATAAATGATTTCGGCCTCGGCCAGGGCCGTATGGCAATGGGGACACCAGTGGACCGGCCGCTTTCCCTTGAAAACGTTTCCGGAAGCGAAAAACGCCGCTAAAAAGCGCAAAACATCGGCTTCGTACGATGGGTTCATCGTCAAATACGGCTGATCCCACTCGCCGAAAACACCGAGCCGGATGAACTCATCTCGCTGGATATCGACGAATTTCAATGCGTAAGTTCTGCATTCCTCCCGGATTTGCAGGACGGACATATCCTTTTTCCGGTCGCCCAGGAGCTTATCGACGTGGATCTCGATCGGCAGGCCGTGGCAATCCCAGCCGGGAAGATAAGGCGCGAGAAAGCCCTGCATGGTCCTGGACTTGACGATGAAATCCTTGAGGATCTTGTTCATGGCCGTGCCGAGATGGATATGGCCATTGGCATAGGGCGGGCCGTCGTGCAGAACGAACGTCGGACGCCCTTTTCGGCTGGCTTGGATCTTTTCGTAGAGCCCCGCGTCCTTCCATTTCTTGAGGATCTCGGGCTCCTTCTGAGCGAGCTTGGCCTTCATCGAAAAGGCCGTCTGCGGCAAGTTCAATGTGTCCTTGACGTCGGATGGATTTGACATAGTAAACTCCGTGGGACGCGAGCCGTGGCGGAACCTCAATTCCCATGGGCCGACCGCGGTGCGAGCAACCCATGATGGCCAACGGCTTCTGATAAAACAACTTATTTTATCTTTATCTCCCGAAATGTCAAATAGCCCAGAACTGACCTACGGTCTGGCCCGGAGAGCGCGGGCCGTCGCATCCCCTCCTGGATAATGACGAGAAAAACTGGTACATTAATATCCATCAAGGAGTGCGCTCATGAAAAAGATTGGGATCTTTGGCGTGGTCCTCATCATCCTCGTGGGCTCGGCGTCCGCGGCCGTCTCCCTCAAGCTCACAGGAGGAATGATCTATTTATTGGACAGCGACTACAATCAAGGGGTCCGGGGCGCTTACGAATATTACAGCGACAATTTCTCCGGCGTGTCGGGCCAATATCATGCCTTTCATCTCGGCCTGCATTTCGGAGGAGAGGTCATCGTCGCGCTTGACCCTCGCTTCGGCATCGGCCTGGGCGTTGGATATATCCGGGCTTCCCGGCAGAGCGCGTTCGGCTACGAGTGGTGGGATTTTTCCGAAGAGGAAAGCTATAAGCCCACTCTCAGCATCGTCCCGCTGAGCCTCAACCTCCATTATGCCCTACCGTTGGGCGGGCCGTTCGTCATCGACATCTACGGCGGACCAGGATATTACATAGCGAGTTTCCAACATGAAGGGACGTTGACATCGAATTTCTTCGGCTATGAAGAGACGACGACGTTCAAAGCGCAAAAGGGCGTCGTCGGAGGCCAAGGAGGGATCGGGCTGGAATTCCAGATGAATTCCGTCCTGGGACTCGTCGTTCAGGCCGAAGGCCGGTTGGCTCGGATCTCCGATCCGACCGGCGATTGGACCGATCAAGTCGACACGCTCCTCGTCAGTTGGCGCGAACAAGGACGAGGCCGAGTTTTCTGGTGTTACGACATCGGCGCCGGAGGAAGGGACTATCCCCGGATCGCATTTTCGAAAACGCAGCCCTCTGATATCTTGTTCTCCAATATCCGCAAGGGCTCGATCAATCTATCGGGGATATCGGCTATGGCCGGCTTGAAGATCAGATTCTGAATTCTTTTCGATCTTCCCGCCATTCGAGCCAAGGCGGAGGAATGGCGGACAACGAGATCTCAGGCCTTTAAATAATGCGCGCCCAGGCTCACGGGATTGGCCAGAGCGGCATGGGTGATCATGAGAGCGACTTGGATGCCGTGCTTGAGACCGACGATCTTGATGTCCATGGCCGCCTCTTTGTAGAACTTTTCGATCCGGTGCTTGAGATATTCCAGATCGGAGTTGGCCCGCTCGAGCCTTTTCCGGGTTCGGATGATGCCAGCGTAATTCCACATCGTCGTCCGAATGGTCAGCCAATCCTGGTTGATCAACGCCGGGTCGATCGCCTCCTCGACTTCGGGATAATACCAATCGTGGATGTCGGAAGCCCTGTAGGAAATCGTCGGATCGAAGCGCTCGGCGATCTGGCGGGCCGCCCGCGTTCCCCAGACCAGGCCTTCGAGGAGTGACGTCGAAGCCAGGCGGTTGGCGCCGTGAAGACCGGTGCAGGAGACTTCGCCGACCGCGTAAAGGCCTTCGAGCGTCGTCTTGCCCCAGCCGTCCGCGAGGACTCCGCCGCAGCAGTAATGCGCGGCCGGAACCACGGGGATCGGCTCCTTGGTGATGTCGATGCCGTATCGCTTGCAGGTTTTGTAAATGTTCGGGAACCTCTTCCGGATATCCACCTTCGCGTAAGACGCCAGGTCGAGGACGACATTTTCGGAGTTGCTGTTGATCATTTCTTCATAGATGGCCCGGGCGACCTCGTCCCTCGGCGCCAGGTCCTTTTGGTCGCTGTACTTCTCCATGAACGTCCGGCCTTCCCTCGTCTTGAGCCGGGCCCCTTCCCCGCGGACGGTCTCGCTGATGAGGAAGCTGTCCGCATCGCGGTGATAGAGCGTCGTCGGATGAAATTGGATATACTCCATGTTGACGATGCGGGCGCCCGCCCAATGGGCCATGGCATATCCCTCGCCGATGGAATCTTTCGGGTTCGACGTATGCAAATACACTGCGCCACACCCTCCCGTCGCCAGGATCGTGCGGCCGGCGAAGATGGACATGACGGTATTCGCCGCGTTGTCGAGGACATAGGCTCCGATGCACTGCGGCCTGCGATAGTAGGCAATCGGGTTCTTGGAATGATGCGGCACCGTGAGAAGGTCGACAGCGGTATGCGCGTTCAGCAGCATGACGTTCGGATATTTTTTCAAGGCCCCGAGGAATTTCTCCTCGATGGTTTCACCCGTCGTGTCCTTGATATGAAGGATGCGCCGGCGGGAATGGCCCGCCTCTTGGGCGTAATCAAGATGTCCCGGGGAGTTGCGCGTGAAAGCGATTTTCAGCTCTCCGATCAGGATGTTTTCGACGAGAGCCTTGCTTTCGCGGGCCAGGATCTCGACGGCATCGGGGTTGTTGATCCCGTCCCCGGCCTTGATGATGTCGTCTTTCAGAAGTTCCGGGTCGTCATCCGGACCGAGCGAGACAATGCCGCCCTGGGCATAAAACGTGTTGGATTGTTCGAGGGCGGAATTCTTGCTGATGACGACGACGCGCAAACCTTCCTTGGCCGCCGCAAGAGCCGCGCTCGCCCCGGCGATCCCGCAGCCGATTACGAGGACGTCGGTTTCGAGACGGCGATTGGTCGTCATGGCGTTTTCCTTAAAGGAACTTTTATGTCCGCGCGATCGATATGGCGGGGGAGCAAACCTAAAAATTCGAGGCTGAGATCGACGGAAGCATAAGAATGCGTGAGCTTGCCCACGGAAATATAGTCGACCCCGAGATCGGCGATCTTCCGGACGGTGTCCAACCCGATGTTGCCGGAGGCTTCGATCTTCGCCCGGCCCGCGTTCCAGTCCACGATCTTTTTCATCCGCGGGAGCGGCATGTTATCGAGCATGATCCAGTCCGCCCCGCCTTCGACGGCGGCCCGGGCTTGGCTAAACGTCACGACTTCGACCTCGATCAGGACGCCGCGCTTGATTTTATCCCGGACCTTCCGGACGGCGCCGCCGATATCGCCGATGAGTATGAGATGATTGTCCTTGATCAGGACCATGGTCGACAGGTTGAGACGGTGGTTTTCGCCTCCGCCCATCTTCACGGCGTATTTTTCGAGGGCGCGGAGGCCGGGCGTCGTCTTGCGCGTATCCAGGATCCGGGCTTTCGTTCCGGCTACGGCATCGACGAATCCGCGCGTCGTCGTGGCGATGCCGGACAGGCGCTGGAGAAAATTCAGCGCCGTCCTCTCCCCTTTCAACAGGACGACGGCCCTCCCCTCGATCTCGGCCAGGACGTCGCCGCGCCGGAAGGCGTTCCCATCGCCGAGGCATTGCTTGAACGAGGTCCGCGGATCGAGCTTCCGGAAAACTCGGCGGGCGATATCGATCCCCGCCAGCACCCCGGCCTGCTTGGCGACGAGCACTGCCCGCGAAAGCGTTTTTGAGGAGATGAGATTTTCCGACGTGATATCTCCGTCCGGCAAGTCCTCGCCCAGGGCGGTCGTAATGAGGGCGTCGATCTCTCTTGTCGTCATGGTTAAAATTATAACAGAATTCGAAAACATGTTCCCGGTTTTCTTATCTGAGGAAAACGGGTTTCGGAGCGGACGGGTCCGCCTTCTTCGGATTTGACCCGAAATTGCCGATAGAACTTGTTCCTCTGGGATCGGGATTATTGAGTGAGACGCGGAATTCACTCCGGATTCAGCAGCTCCCGGCCGACAAGAAATCCCAGCACCTCCCGAGCAAAGACCTCGGCCGGCCGCACGTTGTCAAACGCGCTCATCCTCTGGAAGACACCCGCCTCATCCACCCCGCCCTCGGTTACCAGAAAATGCAGATGCGGGTGGAAATTGATGCGGTTTCCAAAGGTCCGGATGACGACGATAACGCCGAGTTCAACAAATATATAGAATGATAATATCACAGCAGGATCGCTTAAGATAAGGAAACGCTAGTTCCGTGGCTCATTTTGGCCCCCCGATGAAACGATGGAATCCGTTTTTTCATAAGAAATTAAGCTTCGCCGAATGATTTTTCCGAAAGAGCGGAAGGTGGGCAGCGTTTCCGGGATTCTCGAACGGCCCGGCGGACAACGAGAATAAAAGAAAAAGGGCGATACGAGCCGTCTCGTATCGCCCTTGGAGGGGGATCAGGTTTGAGCGGGGGTCTTAAGAACTGGAGACGCCGGCTCTGGGACTGCGGATGAACATGCCGTTGAAGCTGATCAGGTCCTTGTCGAAGTCGGCCGAAGTGGAGATCGAGTACAGGCCGGCTTCAGGGGTGGCCGTATTGTACGTCCAGCTCTCGAGCGCGCCGCCGCGTCCGTAGGAAGCGACCAGGAAATCGTCCGACGCGCCTCCCGAAATCCCGTAGTTGCTGTTGACGTTGGTGCCCGTGTAGATCTTGAACCCGGTGCCCCACTGATCTTTGGTGGGGAGAACCTTGGTGTACATCGGGACCAGGGCGGTGTTCATGGCCGTCGAGACGCCGCCGTTGTTCACGAACGGGGTGCCCCTGTCCGTGATGTAATCCTGGATCCACGTGGCGATGGTGCTGAGATCCTTCTGAGTGCCCCTCACCTTGGCTTTCTGCAGGGCGTTGGCGGCGTTGGGGATGAGCAGGGCGGCCAGGATTCCGATGATCGCGACCACGATGAGCAGTTCGATCAACGTGAAACCCTTTTGTTTCTTAAGCACTTTAAAACCTCCTCCCCTTGTTGTCGCTTTATATTCCAACAATGAGCTTTTTAAAATTGCATTGCACTCTATTCATATGCAATCATCATGCCAAGTTTAAAAATATATAACTCATTTATAATAAACATTATAAAAAATATTCCCCCTAAAATTAGGTCAACAAGAGTTAACATATAATGTCACTATATGACAATTATTGTCATCTTTTTGGGAGATGGATGATCACGCTGAGAATGTCTTCATCATGTCATTGGAAGGCGGATATATTAATAACGTCTGGCGAATTTCCGGCTTGTTCCGGTCAAGATTCTACACGATTCTCCGAAAGCATCGTTCAGCGGAGAGGCGTTGATCCGGGCTTATTGTGGAATAAGGGAGATTTAGCATGGTTCTTGGATGTGATTTAATGGGCTTGTCAAATTCAAATGCTTTTTTATGCGAGTACGGACGATCAAAACAAAACAGACTCGAAGCGGCAATTCATATGAAGGGCGGTACCGATTCAGATCTAAATGTAAGGGATCGTCGCGTTATGCTCAGAATCGAGACCGCACTTCATGTGAAAAGGAAAATCCCGGCCGTGAATCGATGTCAACATTACGAAGATGGCCAACGAAGGAGCAAGACCAAAAGCGCGCTTCGCTGCCCTCCGTGGCATAAGGGCGCCGGAGGAAAAGCCTGGCTTTTCATCGACGAGATCGTGATCGATTGATTATCAATTTCCGGACAGTTCGAACATATACCTTCCCGAACCGACTTTGATGATCACGGCCGCAGCGTCGGCGGGCTCTTGGACCTCGATGATCCCCGGCACGACAGAAGCCTGTTTTTTCTGGGACCAGATGACTCTGCCGCCTTCTTTGACCACGACGTCTTGCAGGTTGAATTTCGGCAGGACGATCTCGGCCTCACTTCCCGCAGGAATGATCACTTCCAGAGAAACGCTCTTATCCCCGCGCTTCCAGGCGGACAAGACCCTCCCCCTTAAAGTGTCCACCGATCCGGACGCGTATTTAAGATCGCGGACCATCTGCGGCTGAATCCGGATCTTTTCGAAGCCGACCGCCCGCGGATCGATGTTGATTCCGGCCAGGGCTTTGTAGAGCCATGATCCCACGCTCCCGAACATCGGATGATTATGGGAGTTCATGGACGGGCCTTCCCTGCGCTGCCAGAGCTCCCAAAGGGTCGTGGCTCCGTTCTCGATCATATAACCCCAGCTCGGATACGTCGTCTGGGTCGCGACGTCATAGGCCAGGTCGGAATTGCCGAATCTCGTCAAGACCTCCATGATGTACTTCGTCCCGATGATGCCGGTCGTTAAATGGGAATTGTTTTTATAGGCGAGGTTATCGAAAAGATTTCCCCAAGCCGAGCCGCGGGCGTTCCCGGGCGCCAGCTCAAGGAAAAGGGCCAGGGCGTTGGCTGTCTGCGTGCCGTTGGCGTAATTTCCGGATTTAGGGTCGTAATATTCCTTGTGAAAGGCCGCTTTGATGTCCTCGGCGAGTTGGCCGTAGGTCTTGGCCTCGGTTTCCTTTCCCAGGACCCTGGCCGCGTCGGCCAGGATTTTGACGTCATAATAATAATAAAACGACGAGACGATGTTCCCCGGCGTCTTGTCGACCGCGACCCAGTCGCCGTAATAGCTGTATTTCACGAGCCCGTTTTCGGCTTTCGACCGCAGAAACTCGACGTATTTCCTCAAGCCCTCGAATTGCTCCTCGAGGATCCGCGTATCGCCGTAATATTGATACATATACCAGCACAACAAGGGATAAGCGGTGCCCCAGGCCGGGTCGGCCGGACGGCTGCCCCAGATATAGGGGACGGTGTCCGTGATCGTTCCCGCCTCATCCTGGACGTCGCGAATGTCGCGGATGAAATTCGTGTAGAACGCGGCCATGTCGAAATTCAACAACGCCTCCTCGGCCGTGCCCTGGGCGTCGCCCATCCAGCCCATGCGCTCGTCGCGCTGAGCGCAGTCCGTCGGGATACTGTGAAGATTGGTTTTTTGCCCCCAGGTGATGATCCGTTGGAGGCCGTTCAAAACCGGCTTCGAAGAGGCGAACGAGCCGATTTGTTTGACGCCCGAACGAACGACCCGGCCTCGGATCGTATCCGCCGTCGGTACGCCGGGAAACCCCGACAATTCGAGGTACCGGAAGCCGTGATACGTGAAGCGCGGTTCATAGACTTCCTCGCCCCCACCCTTGAGGATGTACACATCTTCAGCCCTGGCGCCCCGCAGGTTCTCCTGATTGATCGTGCCGTCGTCATAGAGCATTTCCGCGAACCGCATCCTGACGGCCGTGCCGCGAGGCCCGCTGGCGCGGAGCCGCGCCCATCCGCTGAAATTCTGGCCCATATCGAAGACATATACGCCCGGCATCGGATTCGTCATCTTGAGCGGGACGAGGGTGTCCATGATCCTGATCGGCGGCATCATCTGGGCTGATAGAACGCCTTTCGGCCCCGGCACGATCTCGGCTTTTTTCCAGGCGCCATCGTCGAAACCGGCCCTGTCCCAGCCCGCTGTTTCGAGGCGCGCGTCATAGGTTTCGCCGTTATAGATGCTATCCGCCACGATGGGGCCGTCGGCGATCTTCCACGATTCATCGCTGACTAGGGTCAGGTTTTTCCCGACGGCCGACTCCACCGAAATCTGGACGAGGAGCGCTCTCGACTTGAACCAGCCGTGGCCGAGAATGACGGCGACCGCGTTGGCGCCGGGACGGACGAGCCGTGCGACGTCATAAGTCGCGTAAAGCGCTCTTTTGTCATAGGTCGTCCAGCCGGGGTCGAGGACATGGTTCCCGACCTTTTCGCCGTTGATCCGCAGCTCATAATAGCCGAGGCCGCAGATATGGACTTTTGCCCGGGCCACGGGTCCGCCGATCTCGAATTCTTTCCGGAGCTGGTTCGCGCCTCCGATCCATTTTCCCGTCCATTCCTCTTTCCCTAAAAGCCCTGTTCCGAAGCGGGCGATCTCGCTGTAAAGACTCGGCGTTCCGTCATTGTCCCAAAACCTGACCTTCCAATAATAAGTCGCGTCGCTCCCCAGGGATTTTCCTTTGTAGACGATATGGGTAAAGGCGCTCGAAGAAACCTTGCCGCTGTCCCACATATCGCCTTTCCCGCAATCCGGCCTCGTCGAAACGACGATCTGATAGGCCGTCGGCTTCTGGCCCCGCCCCGAATGGGCCGGTATCCAGTAGAACCTTGGTTGCAGGACATCGATTCCTTCCGGGTTGACCGCATATTCGCATTTCAAGTCCGAGGGAGGCAGAGGACCAACGTCCGCTGTCGCGATTTTCGCCTCCACCAAGCAAAAAATGAAAAAACAGACGAAGAACAGACCCTTGAACGAAGTCTTGGACATTATAGAACCCTCCTTGAAAACGGGATTGCGATCCAGACAGGTCCGCATGAGATGGTCGCAGAATATCATGTTCGTCCCGTACTGACAAGATCAGCCCTCAGCCGCAAAAAAGATTGCTTGCGTCCTCCGTTTATGCAAAAATTCAGGGCGAGGACATCGAAGCTCATGAAAATGACGGAACCCGATCGGATCCGGCCGGTGCCGTTCGAAGATCATTTCCATTTATCCCTCTCCGACCTTCAGCGGATTTTAGGCATAGCTCAGTCGAGCGGCGGCCGTTTCGCCGAACTCTTCCTGGAATATCGCGTTTATAGCTTCATCGTCATGGAAGAGGACATCATCAAAGAGACGGCCGAAAGCATCAGCCTCGGTCTGGGCATCCGGGTCGTGGCCGGAGAGAAGACCGGATTCGGCTACACGAACGATCTCGCCTTCGACAAGATCAGGACGGCGGCCTTGTCGGCCGCGGCCATTGCGGCCTCGCCGACGACGTCCAAGGTGGTGGATCTGCGTTTGATTCGCCCGGCGCACAATTATTATCGCGTTCGCGAAATTCCGCACCGGACGCCCTTGGACAGGAAAATCGAGCTGGTGAAAAAAGCTTATCTCGCCTGCCAAAAGAACGGGCTGGCCATAAAAAAGGTCAAAGCCTCGCTCCATGACTCGATCCAATACGTCATGATCGCCAATTCCGACGGCCTCCTCATCACCGACGCCCGGCCTCTCATCAAGCTTTCGTGCGTCGCCATTGCCGAAAAAAAAGGCTTGCGCGAATATGGTTTTTCGGGCGGCGGCGGAAGGGTTGGCCTCGAATATTTCAGCGACTCGCTTGCGCCCGAGACGATCGGAAAAGAAGCGGCCGAGGAGGCCCTGGGACTGCTCTCGGCCCGACCCGCTCCCGCGGGCGAAATGCCCGTCGTCTTGTCGCCGGGCCATGCCGGCGTCCTTATCCATGAAGCCGTCGGCCATCTCCTCGAAGCGGATTTCAACCGGAAAAGGACGTCCGTCTTCTGGGATAAATTCGGCAAGAAGATCGGATCGTCCCTTGTCACCATTTACGACGATCCCACCATCCCGGCGTTCCGGGGCTCTTATAATATCGACGACGAAGGAACCCCGCCGCGAAAGACTCTCCTCATCGAGAAAGGCGTCATCAAGGGCCTGCTCCAAGATCGGCTTTCGGCCGGTCTGATGAAAATGCCCTTGACCGGACACGGCCGCCGCCAGGATTTCACCGACATCCCCATTCCCCGGATGGCCAATACGTACATCGAGAAAGGCGTCCATGATCCCGAGGAGATCCTTCGATCGGTGAAGAAAGGATTCTACGCGGACAAATTCCAAGGCGGCCAGGTCGAGGATTCGGGAAAATTCACGTTCTCAGTCAGCTCGGGTTTCCTCATAGAAAACGGCAGGCTCACCGCTCTGGTCAAGCAGGCGACACTCATCGGCTCGAATATCGATATTCTGAACAAGATCACGATGGTCGGTCGGGACTTGACCTTCGGCCTTCAAACCGGGACGTGCAGCAAGGAAGGCCAGGACGTGCCCGTGACCGACGGCTGCCCGACCCTGAAGATCTCGAAGATGACCGTGGGAGGGCTCCAATGAGCGCGAAGGCCGGTCGAGACGATCTCCTCAAGCTCGCCGAGCGGCTTGTTCGGATCGGCAAAGCCTGCGGCGCGGACGAGATCGAGGTCGGGATCGGGGACGGCCAAGAGTTCAGCGTGGATGTCCGCCTGGGCGAGATTGAAAACCTTGTCCAGGCCGGGTCGCGATCCATGGGACTCCGCCTCATCAAGGGCAAGAAAACGGCCTTCGCGTCGTCCTCCGATCTGACCGAAGACACCCTTCGGCATTTGATCAAAAGCGCGGTCCGACGCGCCGAGTTGTCCAATGTGGATGAATATTCCGGACTCCCTCCGTTGTCGCACCGCAAGATCAATCCATCGACGCTCGCGATTTTTGACCCCGAGATCGGCCGGCTGGACTCCCGGACGAAGATCGGCCTCGCCCTCGAAACCGAGCGCATCGCCCTCGCCGACAAAAGGATCACGAATTCCTACGGGGCGAGCTTCGTCAGCAACGAAGGGACCGCGGTTTTGGCCAGCTCGAACGGCTTTCTCGGCGAATTCCAAAAAACGTATTGCAGCTTGAGCGTCGGACTCCAGGCCGGAGAGACCGACGACATGGTCGAGGACTTCTGGTTTTCTTCGCAAACGCATTTCGGGGCGCTTGAGACGCCGGAGGCGATCGCCCGGACCGCCGTCGAGCGGACGGTGCGCCAGCTCAAGCCCCGTAAGGTCAAAACCCAGAAGGCGCCCGTGATCTTCGAGCCGATGATGACGTCCGGCCTGCTGGGCTTTTTATTCGCCTGCGTGGCGGGTACGGCAATCTATCAGAAGGCCTCATTCCTGGTGGATAAGCTCGGCGAGAGGATCGGAAACGACAAGATCACGGTCATCGACGACGGCTTGATGCCCGGCAAGCTGGGGACAAGCCCGTTCGACTCCGAGGGATTACCTTGTCGCCAGACGGCGGTCGTCCGGAACGGGATCCTCAAGAATTATCTCTGCAACACGTACGCCGCGCGCAAGCTGAAGTTGAAATCCACCGGCAATGCCGATGGCAATGGCGTCAGCCCGAACAATTTTTATCTTGAACCGGGATCCCATTCCCCGGAGGACATCATACGGTCGTGCGAAAAAGGATTGCTCTTGATCCGGACTCTGGGACATGGGTTGAACCCCGTCACGGGCGATATTTCACGCGGCGCGTTCGGCCTTTGGATCGAAAAGGGCGAGATCGCCTATCCCGTCTCCGAGATCACGATCTCGGGCAACCTTGGGGAAATCCTCCGGAACATTGAAATGGTCGGCAACGACCTCGAATTCCGCGGCTCGATCTGCGGCCCGACGGTCAAGGTCGCTGAAATGACGATCGCCGGAGTCTGAACTCTACACGGCACTTCAGCCGATCCGCCGCGAGCGGCGCATGCCGCCTCATCATCTTCTTCCAAGACCGATCGATCAAAATCCGTTGAAGTGCAAAACCGTAGCGAGTTTCCGCTTCGGGACGTGGAAGGTGAGATCGGAGTCCTGCCAGTACTTCGGCGAATCCGAGAATTCCTCGGCCATCGAAACCTGCGCGGGATAGCCCAGCGCCAGCACGGAATCGACCTTGTATTGAGAAGGGACCTTCAGGAATTCGGCGATCTTAGGCTTATCGATGGAGATCAGCCAGCAGCTGGCCAGGCCATCCCCAAGCGCGGCCAGGATCATGTTCTCGATCGCCGCGCCGACGTCGTACTCATACATTTTTTCGCGAATCAGCGTGTTCACGAGGACGATGATATAGGCCTGCGGCTCCTGCCCGGGCCGGGGATTTCCCTGCGGCGCGATATAGGCCGCCCACTTCAAACAGGCGAAGAGGTCGTTTCTCGGCCCTTCCTTGTCGACCGCGACGAATTCGAGCGGCTGGAGGTTGGCGGCCGAGGGCGCGAGCCGTCCGGCGTTCACGATTTTTTCGAGGACCTCCCGGCCGACCGGCCGCGGGGCGAACTGGCGAATGGACCGGCGGGAAACGATGGCATCATGGACGTTCATGGCTCACCCTTCTTTCAAGATGGATTTGATCTTTTCGGCGTAGGAGCGGCCGGCCGCGTCCGACGCCGTGATTTCGATTTGATCGGGTCGGCTTATGCCCAGCCCGATTTCGACCGCGCGCTGGATCTGGTCCTGCTCGAACACCTTTTTGGACATGATCGTCGGATTCGATCCTAACTCCTTGAGGATCGCCACGCCGACGGCGTCAACGGCCACCCGGTCGGTCCCCCCGATGAAAACGCCGGCCTCGACCTTCTTGCCGGTCGAAGGTCCTCCATCGACGAACGCATCTACCCCGTCCATCACGATGACCTTGGGCCGATAACCCTGGTTCAGTTCAGCGATCATCTTCCGCATATCCGTGTCGCGCTTGCTGTGGAGCTCTCGACGGATGCTTTTCGGCGTCAGCCCGACGGCCAGCTTCATGGACATCGAGAAATGCCCGCCGAACCCGTGCGTTTTCAGGCAGCACGTGGAGACCAGGTAATCCGCTTCGGCGGCCGCCTTGGCGATCGAGAACCCATCGTTCCAATGGGTTCCGGCCGGCTTGAAATGCGCCCAGCCGTCGTCGCCGAGCTCCTCGAAATTGAGGATATCGAACCCAAGCTCCCGGGCCAGAGCGAGGACGCCCTTGTCTTCCAAGACCTTCTTGGTTTGAGGCGGACCGCTGCTTTCGCCGAGCGTGATGCGGCTCGCGCCCCGCGCCTTCATTTCCAGGACGAGCTGGCGGAGCGTGTCGTTGTGCGTCGACCCCGGAGCCGGGTCTGAGGTGTTGAAATTCGGCTTGATCAGGATGCTTTGGCCCTTCGGTGAAGGAAAGGAAAGAAGCCGTAAGACGTCTTTCACGCCCTGCGCCCGATCCCGAGTTTTCACCAGGACGATCGTCGTTTTTCCGCTCGCTTGTTCGGCAGCCAGCGTCTTTTTCCCGAGGACGGAAAAGGAAGCCACGCCGGCGACCGTCGTCTTGAGGAAGTCCCGCCGTTTCATGGCCGAGATACGATCATGATGCATGTCAGTCTCCTTTCACAGGAAAGATTCTATAACGTAACGGGCTCGGTCTATTTCTTGGTTGGAGCCGCCATGAACAGGACGTCCTTGCCGTTCCAGATCAAACTCCCCTTTTCGAAATCTTGCCGGCGGCCCGTCGCTGTCGGCATTTCGTTCCCCATCGCGGTTCCGAGCTTATCGAATCCCCAGATCAAAAAATACTTGGCGTAAAACGGCCCTTTGACTTCAAAAATGTCCATCTTCGCCCGGTTCAGCATCAAGAGGCGCTTGCCTTCGTTCGGAGTCTTCAGCTGGGCCGGGGGCTTCAGAAAATCCTGGACGACGCAGGTTCCGACCGTATGGACGCAGCAGCTGCCGCCATTATCATAAGGGAATCCGAGTTCATCCCGATATTCCAGATAATGGTCGACGAATATCCGTGAACTTCCGTCGGCATGCCATCCCTCGGGATAATTTCCGATCATCGTGAGGCATTCCAGCAGCCTGACGTCGCGACCGCCGTCCGCTTTCCGCAGACTCGACAGGAATTCGCGCCGGGGCACCTCTTTGCCTCTGCCTTCGGGCCGGCCGGGATCATTGATGAAGATCGACGCCTCATCATAGCCGTAGACGACGACCCATCGTCCATCCGCGGCTTTTTCGTCGGGAAAATAGACAGAGGGATCGATCCGGCAGATCACAAGGCTGTATCGTCCGATCGCTTCGATGATCCGATCGATCGTCGCATCGCCGGGGCCGGAGCTGATCGAAACCGGGATGGATTCATGTTCGAGAACATCGGCCAGCTCCTGCTCCGTCGCCTCGGTCCGGTCATCGCCGGCGAACCCGCCCGGATATCCCTTGTCCGCGTTGGCCCGGCAGAAACTCCAGCGGACGTCGGCATGAATCAGCGGATAGCGCGGATCGGCGAAGCTCGCAAAATCCGCGGAAATCCTCGAGCGCTTCTTATAATTGACGAGCATCAGGACGCAGGCCGGACCGCTGTTCCTGTTTTGAAAATTCGGGCTCAGGGCTTCCACCCAAGCTTGCCGCGATGTTCCAAACTGGCTTTGCCACCAGTCGCCGTGGGACACGAACGGATGCTGCAAAGGGGCTTCTGTCCTTTTCCCGGCAAGAAGAAGGCCCGGTCTCATGAAAAATAAAGAAAGTCCGAGGAGAAGCGCATGCCGAAAAACGGGACGAAACCGTAAGTTCATGTTCATGAACGGGTCCTTTCCCACTCAATTTTTCTTGGCCCGCCCCAGAGCCATGGCCGACGGGGTGACCGCCAGTCCGCCCTGGGATGTGCACAACAATTCCGGGGGAAGCATCTTTCCCGCGGCGAACGCGGCATCGATCGTTTCATCGAGGGGAATCAGGTTGTGATACCCTCCCAAGACAAGATCCGCGCAAGTGAAAGCGCTCGAGGCCGCGACGGCGTTCCGCGTGTGGCAGGGGATTTCGCACGATCCCTGGACTAAATCGCAGACCGAGCCCATCGTATTTTGAAGGGCGATGGCCGCGGCGTTGACGGCCTGCCGGGCCGATCCCCCGGCCGCTTCCACGACGCCGGCGGCCGCCATGGCCCCGGCCGCCCCGATTTCAACCTGGCAGCCGGCCACTTCGGCGGCGAACGTCGCCCGCCGGGCAATGACAAGGCCTATAGCCCCGGCCGCGAAAAGCGCCAAGCCGACCTGGTCCGGGTCCATTCCACGCGCCCCGGCCAGCGCCGTGACGACGCCGGGGATGACTCCCGAGGATCCGCCCGAGGGCGCGGCGCAGATCACCCCCCCGCTGTTGCTCATATGAAGCACCGATAACGCTCCCGCCGCGGCGCGCGCGTGGATTCCGCCGGCGGCCAGGCTTCCGGTTTTTTCCGCTTCCATGACCCGTCCGGCGCTCGGCTTTAAAAACTTCATCCTGACGTTGTCCTCCCGAAGCCCAAGTTCGACCGCCGCCGCCATGATTTGATAACGGCGGGCCATTTCGCCCTTGATCTCCTGGATGCCCATCCCCAAGAGCTGCGCTTCATAATGAAGAGCCGTCTGTCCGAGCGTCCATTGCCGCTCGGCCGCGAATTGGACCATCTCTTCGGCGCTCCTAAAAAGCTCCGTCCCTTTTCGAACATAAAAAACGGGCTGGGCGGCCCAGATCGCTTTGAGGCAGGATGAGTCCTCGAATTCTCGAAGAAGCGCTTCGGTAAGGGGTTCGCTTCCGCTCCATGAAAGAAGGATAGCCTCCTGGTGCGAGTCTTCGCTCAGATGGGGTATTTCCCCGACGGAATTCAGGATCTTTTCGATGCCGGACAGGTCGTTTTTATCCAACATGACAAACGTCTCGTAGGATTTGCCGTCGATCGAAACGGGCCAGTCTCCAATCTGCTGAACGAGAAATCCGCCGCCGCCCGTCGATTTCGCCAGTGCGTGAAGCTCTCGGCCCGAACGTCCGGCGAGATCGACCTTGACCGTGTTGGGATGGTCGGCGCCGTCGAGGGGCACGACGCGAAAGCGAATATCCAGCCCCACTTCTGCGGCGATGTCCAAAGCCCGGCCGAAACGATCGTCGGTCAGGTCCCATTCCATCAACCCGGCGGCGAACGCTTTGTCCGCGTTCTGCTGGCGATAGGTCGCGGCGTAGGATCCATCGGGATCGAACGAGAAGACCGCCGTGACGGGTTGTTCGCCGAGCAAGGCCCGCCCCACCTTCGCGATATGATAAGAACCGGCCGTATGAGAGCTCGAGGGGCCGCGCATGACCGGTCCCAGGACGTCGTTGAAAATGCTGATGAATTCAGGTTTGTTCATGAACTCTTCCGCTCAAACCCCGATCAGGTCCGGTTCAGGGATTCCATGAGCGTTCTGGCTTTTCTCGTCAGGGCTTCCCAATCGCCGGTCGCAATCGCGTCCGGGTCGAGGAGCGCGGTGCCGATAGCCACGCAACACGCGCCGCTCCTCATAAATTCCGCCGCATTCTCGACGCTGACGCCGCCCGTGGGCATCAGCCGGACATCGGGAAACGGGCCTTTAAGATCTTTGAAATATTTCGGGCCCGCGGCCGAGGCCGGAAAGACCTTGACCACATCCGCTCCCTCTCCCCAGGCCGCGAGGATTTCGGTGGGAGTGAAAGCGCCCGGCGCCACGAACGTATCGCCGTCGCGACAGACCCGGATCATGTCGAAATTCAAGACGGGAGATACGACGAAATCGGCCCCGGCTTGGATGACCGCGGCCGCCGTCGCGGCGTCTAAAACCGTTCCCGCTCCGATGAGGACGCCGGCCCGCTTCTCGCCCGCCATTTCGCCGATGATTTCGAGAGCCCCGGGCGTGGTCATGGTGATCTCGATCGCCCTCACCCCGCCCCGCCGGATCGCCTCGGCCGTTCGAGCGACCTTCGCGGCGTCCGGCATCCGGATGACGGCGATGACTTTCGTCGTCAGGATGATGTCGAGCGCCTCATCGCGTGTCATGCGCCTTCCCCTACCGGCGGATCCGGCCGGACCCGTCCCCTTTCATCAGGATCAGAACCTCGCTTTCGGAAACGAGATTGAAATCTCCCGGAATGGAATGTTTCAGGCAGGAGGCGGCCAGGGCGAATTCCAAGACATCCCGGTCGGAGGAGAAGATGTCGAGTCCGTGGATCAGGCCCGCGGCAAAGGCGTCCCCCGCTCCGATGCGATCCACGATGTCGGCAATCTCATAGCGAGGTCCCTCGAAAAATTCACGGCGGTTTCGCAGGACACCCGACCAGACATTATGATCCGCGCTCCGGCTTTCCCTCAGCGTGACGGTGAGCCGCCTCAAATTGGGAAATTCCTCCATGACCCTGAGCGTCAAGGCCTCGTAGGCCTCGATATCCGGCGTGGCGCCCAGTCCGGCGGCCTCCGACTCGATCCCCAGGGAATTCCGGCAATCGTCCTCATTGGCGAACCCGACGTCGGCGTATTTGAATATCTCGCGCATGACTTTGGCCGCAGGAACTCCGTATTGCCAAAGTTTGGCGCGATAATTCAAGTCGACGGAGACCTGAAGACCATTGGCCTTGGCCGCTCTGACCGCGTCCCATGTCAGATCGGCCGCGGACCGGCTGACGGCCGGCGTGATGCCCGTCACATGGAGCCAATCCGCCCCGGCCAGGCTTTTATCCCAATCGATATCGGCCCGCGCGGCCTCGGCGATGCCGGAATGATCGCGGTCATAAATCACCTGGGTCGGCTTTTGATTGCTCCCCTTCTCCGCGAAATAAATGCCGAGCCTTTTCCCTTTTCGGACGATAAAACCGGTATCGACGCCCACCAGGCGGAGCGCCCGGATGGCAGCCGATCCGATCTCGTTCTTGGGAACGGCCGAGATGAAGCGGGTGGAGTGTCCGAATTGGGCCAGGGAGGCGATGACATTGGCTTCGCTTCCCCCGAAATACGCATGGAAATAGGGAGATTGAAAAAATCTTTCCCGATCCGGAGGGGAAAGCCTGAGCATGATCTCGCCGAAAGCGGCTACGGTCTTCATGGAAACTCCTCGAAAAATATTAGTACATCTCGGCCGAAATGTCTATGGAGTTCCCGAGCTTCCGGGGGCTGAAGCGAGCGGCTGAGGACGAGCTTTCCGGCATGGCCGTCCATTTTCATTTCCCGACCGTTTCCCAGCCTCGCTTATCGAGATCAACATAGATCACCGCCCCGAATATGACACCCGCGGCCAAGAAGGCTAGACCCAGACCAATATTTCCGAAAATCACTTTCCCGGCGCCGAAAAGGAAAGCATAAATCATGAAAACGCCGCAGACCCAGTCCAGCAAGTTGAAGAGTCCATCCTTTCGAGGAACGATGTCCGTGGCTTCGCGGGCGACCGGCCCCCAGAGCGCCGGGCTCGGCCGGACGCGGCGGTAAAAGGACAACAGGATCTCCTTGGGCTCGGGCTTTGTCAGCCATGTCACGGTCAGCCATGTCACGGTCGTCACGGCGACCGTTATCAGAACGATCACGGCGAAGTCTTTCGGCTGTTTCTCGTCAAGATGAAAGCCCGTGCGGACCGCGAGCGAAGTCACGAACGCCGCGGCCATGGCCGAAACTTCGCTCCAGGCGTTAATCCGCCACCAGAACCAGCGGAGAAGATAGACCAGGCCGGTGCCCGCGCCGATGGCGATCAAGAACTTCCAAGCATCGGCGATGGAATCCATAAATAATGTGACAACGGCCGAAAGGACCATGAGCAGAACGGTCGTCGCCTGGGAGATCCCGACATAGTGCTTCTCGCTTCGGCCCGGCGCAAAGAAACGCCGGTAGAGATCGTTCACCAGATAGCTGGCTCCCCAGTTCAGTTCCGTGCCGATGGTGGACATATAAGCCGCCGCAAAGGCGGCCAGCATGAGACCGCGCAAGGACGGCGGAAGATCGGTGATAAGGATCCGGATGTAACCGGATTCGGGATCCGCTATAAAGGCGGGATCGCCATGGAATTTGACGACGGCGACCAGGGCCACGAGGATCCACGGCCATGGACGCAGGGCATAGTGGGCGATGTTGAACCAGAGCGTGGCGAGGACCGAGTGTTTCTCGTTCTTGGCGCAGAAAATCCGCTGGGCGATAAATCCGCCGCCGCCGGGCTCTGCCCCTGGATACCAGGACGCCCACCAATTGACCGCGATATAGACAAAAAACGTGATCAGCGGCATCCAGACCGAATTCAAATCGGGGATGAAGGCCAGGTAGGAACCGGAGGCCGGGCTGCTTTTTTCGATCGCGTGAATGCCGCCGATGAGCCCGGCCATTCCGCCGATCGATCGGACCGCGAATATCGCCAGGACGATGACCATGCCCATCTTGAGGAGGAATTGGAATAGGTCCGTAACCAAGATGCCCCATAATCCGGAGAGCGTGGAAATGGAGGCCGTGACGATCATGATCCCGATCGCGATCCCCAACGCCTGGATCTTCGTCACGCCGAAGACGAGCATCAGGACCTTGACGATGGCCAGGTTCACCCAGCCCATGATGATCAGGTTGATCGGCAGCCCCAAATAGAAAGCCCTGAAACCGCGCAAAAACCTGGCCGGCCGGCCGCTATATCGGATCTCCGCGAATTCCGCGTCCGTCAGGACTCCCGCCCGGCGCCAAAGCCGGGCATAAAAGAATACGGTCAGGATGCCGCTCGCGGCCAGGCTCCACCAGATCCAGTTCCCAGCGATGCCGTTCCGGGCCACGAGTCCGGTGACGGCCAACGGCGTATCGGCGGCGAACGTCGTCGCCACCATGGACGTTCCCGCCAGCCACCACGTCACGTTTCGCCCCGAAACGAAAAAATCGTTGACGCTTTTCGTCGCTCTTTTTCTATAGAAAATCCCGATGGCCAAATTGAAAGCGAAATAGGCGAATATGACAAGACCGTCGACGAGGGTCAGCTTCATAGCGGGGACGTTATTACAGAGACGAAGTCCGTGTCAACATGAGAGAGGTCTAACCGTAGTGCAGTTTACAAGACGAGGGGGTTCCTAAAGCCTGCCGCAGGCATAGCCCGTCTTGTACATTGCCACGACGTTTTCGGGCGGCGTGAGGGGCTGGATATTGTGGCAGGGCGCCAAGATATAGCCTCCCCCTTCGCCGAGAATCCGGATATTTTCCAGGACTTCCTCCCGGACTTCTTCGACCGTTCCGAACGGCAGGGTGTATTGATTGTCCATGGCTCCATGAAAAAGGATCCGCTCGCCGAAATCCCTCTTCAATCCTTCGCGCTCCATGCCCGGGCACCGCCATTGAACGGGATTGAGCAGATCGATGCCGGCCTCGATCATCTCGGGAAGGATGCGGCGGCAGTTCCCGTCATTGTGATGAAAGACGAACACCCCGGCCTCGTGCGCGAGGTCGATGATGCGCTTCATGCCGGGCAATAGAAATTCCCGGATATGCCGGATCGAGAACATGAGATCGGTCTGGCCGCCCATGTCTTCGGCCACGTAGCTGAACGTGACCCGGCCGGGGATCCGCTCGTAAATGCGGCGCGTGTTCTCGTAGGCCAGGGCGAAGAGCCGGTCCAGGCAATAATGGACGAGCTCGGGATTCTCGATGAGGTCCATGAACGCCCGTTCCTGGCCTCGCAGGTTCTTATAGATCAAAAACGGCTCCGAGCCTCCGCCGCGCACCGGATACATCTCGAGTCCCTCCATCTGGCGAGCGAGCGCACCGTAATCCCACCAGTCCGGATCCGGCCATTCATAACGGCTTTCGACGTCTTCAACCGATGAACAATCGGCCAGCGGCGAATGAACGCATTCATCGTACGCGCCCGTTCCATAATCCACCGAACGGAACCGGCAGCCGAAAGCATCCGTCAGGGGGGGAAGCCGGGGGCCGACATATTCGGACTTGGCGTCGACGACAAAATCGACATGGAGTCTTTCCAGCATCTCGCGCTTCGTCGGGCAGCCCAGATGCTTCATCATATTCCGCGTGGTTTCTTCCGTTCCCCAATAATCCATGGGCAGGCGATCGGGCTTCTGCCGGTGAAAGACGGCCAGCCAGCGCTCAAGGGGCGTCATGGATGCTTTTCGCAATGATGATCTTTGGCCGTCGCTCGGGCTTCCCATCAATGTCGATGAAGGTCCTTGTGCATGATCCTCCGCGTCTCGAGCAGCCGATCGTCGGCGGGAAGATCCATGAGTTTTTTGTTCATGAATTCGTCGTTTTCGTCCGCGAGGTGACGCGCCACGTAATCGATGATGCTCGGCGGGAAGATGTCGTCGCGCTCATAGAGCTCGCGCTTTTTGAGGAGGATGCGGCTCGATTCGACGCAGCTCGCCGGCAGAGCGGGCAAACGCTTCAGCAGATCCTTGTCCGTGAAGACATTGCCTTTGACGTACAGTTTCTCGGCCAGTTCGAGCGCCGTGTTCTCCTTGAACAGAAGGCTGCCGTCCTCGCGGAACGCCCAATCCGCGGCCATGACGATCCCGGCCAACAGCAGATGGATGAGCGCGCTGCCGTCGGGGCTGCGCAGTTCGACGGTCTGCCGCCCGGACTGAGCCTCGAACGCCTTGACGTCCTGAGGATTCAGTTTTTGGGAAAGATGGCGGATATTGTTCCACCCGAGGGGGACCCGGATCAAGGCGCTCCGATTGAGATCGCTCCAGCAGATGCGCGTCGGGGCTTCCTGGTTGGGGATGAGGCGCAGATAGGCGGACGAGACCATGTTGCCGAAGGCGGTCAGCGAATCGGCGTATTCGCAGAGGCCGCCGATCAAGCGCTTCGCCTGATCGGTCAGCGAGCCGCCCGGACCCGTCATGATGTTCTTCCCGTCCTTGACCAGCGCCAGATGGAAGTGGAGCCCGTTGCCCGAGACGCCCTCCTCGATCTTCGGCGTGAACGTCGCCACGCAGCCGTATTTGTAGGCGATGTTGCGGATAAGCCAGCGGCCCAGGACGACATAGTCGGCCATATCTATGATCGGCCGGGGCAGGAATTCGATCTCGAGCTGTTCCGCCCGCTTGTTGCGGATTTCCTCGATGTCGCTCCGGACGCTCTCCACGAAGCCGACCTCGCTGTGGGCGTATTTGACCGCGCCCGTGATCTGGGTGATGTGACGGACCATTTCATTGAGGATCTGCCCGCTCTTGATGAACGGCGCCGACGCGTGATAGCCGATCTGTTTCTGAGCCTGAAAAATATTTTGCGTCTTCTCGCTGAGAAGAAAGAATTCGATCTCACCGAGGGCGTAAAGTTCGAGTCCCGTGTTCTTTTGAAAGAGGGCCGAGGCCCGGGCCAGAATATTGTCCAGGGCGAACGGCGCCGGATCGCCATCCTTGGTCAGGTAGCGGCAGACAAAATCGAGGCTGTGCTCGTCAAAAGGGTTCAAAAAGGCCGTTTTGAAAACCGGAACGACGTAGAGATCGGAGAGCGCCGTATCGACCATGCCCTTGAACAGCGAGGACCCGTCCACGCGTTCGCCTTCGGCCAGGATGTTTTCGGCCTGATGGCCGCTCGCGATGGGGAGTTTGAGTTCCTTGAGCTTGCCGTCCAGGGCGGTGTAATGGAAGGTGATGCGCTCGATGTTCTTCTGTCCGATAACCTTGAAAAAATCCTCCCTCGTGAAATCCTGGGGCGGTTTGTTCAGAATCACGGAGAGGGGGTTGGAAAGGGCGTAGGCAAAAATTTTCGGCGTGGCCATGCATCCAGCTCCTTAATGAAGTCCGCCACAACAGCGGAAAGATCCCTATTGTAAAAGAAACGCCGGGTTCTATTCAATACAATAAGCTAGGACGCCGGATTCCGCGTTCCGTAGAGGAGAAAGGCCTTGCGGAGCTCATCGAACTTCGCCAATCCCTCCGCCCAGCCCGCGACGATCTCGGGAATGCTTTTTCCCGCTTCGATGGCCTTCCGGACGGAGGACGTTCCCATGACCTTGTCGAAGTATTTCTCGTGGAATTGGAATTGCGCGGGGTAGGCATCGCGGACGACCTTGATGATGTGAAGCGTTGTCTCGAGGGGCCGGTAGATGTTCCTTTCGGTCACATGGATCTGGCATCCTCCGCAGAGCTCGTCTTTGAACTTGGAGAACGTCGGCGTGAACCACTGCTCCCGGAATGTGACGCCGGCGAGTCCGAGCGCGTTGAGTTTTTTCGCCAGGTCATAGCCGTCGATCCACGGAGCGCCGAAGAGTTCGAACGGCCGCGTCGTCCCCCGGCCCTCGGAAACGTTCGTGCCTTCGAAAAAAACCTGGCCGGGGTAGACCGCCGCCGTGTCGAGGGTGGGTATATTCGGCGAGGGGATGACCCAGGGCAGATCCGTGTCGTCGTACCACATCCCTCGCGTCCAGCCCGCCATCGGGATAACGGTCAATTTCGCTTTCTTTTCAAGGAATTTTTCGTTATAGAGGACGGCCAACTCTCCGATCGTCAGGCCGAAGCGGAGCGGGACGGGATAGATCCCGACGAACGAGCTGAATTCCGGATATTCCAGGATCGGGCCCTCCATCGACACGCCGTTGATGGGATTGGGCCGGTCGAGGACGATGAAATCAATCCCCGCTTCAGCCGCGGCCTGCATGGCATAGGCCATCGTCGACTCGAAGGTATAGACGCGGGTTCCCACGTCTTGGATATCGTATACCAGGACGTCGATGTCCTTGGTCATCGACCCGCTCAGTTTTTTATCATCGTGGGTCGTATCGAAAGACCGCATGTACTCATCGATATTCTTGAGCATGCCCGGCTGCGGCTTCATGGACGGTCCGTACAGGCTGAAAACCGGAATATGGAATTTCTTGTCTAGATAAAACGGGACAAAGGCTCCGGCTTGGGCGTCTCCCCTGACGCCGTGCTCCGGGCCGTAAAGCGCCGCGAGCTGAATATCGGGATGGGCAAGAAATAGATCGATCGTGCTTTCCAGACGGCCGTTGACCCCTGAGGGGTTGGTGATGAGGCCGACCTTCTTGCCCTTCACCCGATCAAGATGTTTTTCAAAGAACACATCGACGCCGAGCTTGACTTTGATGGGCGCTGACGCCGCGATCATCTTTTTCGTTTTCCCCGATTCCCCGGCCTGGCAAGCGACCATTCCGACGATCGCCATGAGGATAATAAGGCCTGATCGATACCAACCCTTGTCCTGATTCCATTTTTTATCTTTGACCATGATCTCCCCTTCTTCAAACGCTTTCGCTTTTCTCGAAAAAAAACGCGCCCAGGAAAAGCATGACCAACGAAAATCCGGCCATGATCGCAAAATTCAGGTAGACCGGAATCGAGGATTCATACCCGAGAATCATGGTCTGCCGCAATCCATCGATGCCGTAGGTCAAAGGGTCTAAATAGGACAGAATGCGGACAACGAGGGGGAGGTTTTTCAGCGGGTAGAGCGCGCCGGAAAGGAAAAACAGGGGAAAGATGATGAAATTGATGATCAGGCCGAACCCCTGCATGTCCTTCATCTTCGAGGCGAAGATCAACCCCAACCCAATGAACGTGAACGCGATCAGGATCATGAAGGCGAGGGCCAGGAGGAAATTCGGAATATGGGTGATGCGGAAGCGGAGGAAGAACGAGAGTCCCAGGACCAGCAGCCCCTGGATCATGGTCGTCGTCGTGCCTCCGGCGATCCGTCCGAGGACGATCGAAACCCGGCCGACCGGCGCGACCATGATCTCCTTGAGGAAACCGAACTCCCGGTCCCAGAGGACCGAGAGGCCCTGCATCGACGAGGAAAAAAGCAGGGTCATCCCGACGATGCCGGGGACGAGAAATTGGATGTAATTCGTCCCCGGTTGCATCCCCGGAATAGACAGCTTGTTGAAACCGAGGCCCAAAAACGCCAGGAAAAACAAGGGCTGGATCAACGACCCGATGATCCTGGATTTCGCCCGGCTGTAGCGTTTCATTTCCCTCAGCCACAGAACATAAACCGCCGTCCAGCTGATCATGATCATCTCCTCCCGTGGGCCCGCATCATCACCCGGCTTTGGTCCATGGAATTCCCTTCCTGTTCGCGGATCATCCGGCCGGTAAAGTGGAGAAAGACGTCTTCCAAGCTCGGCTTGCGGAGGTGGACGCAGGTCACCGCGACGCCATGATTCTGGGCGATGTTGATGAGCTCGGGGATCCTCCGCTCTCCTTTTTCCATGGTCAGAGTCAGGACCTCGTCCCGGCGGGCGTATTTCTTGATCCATTCCGTGGATTTCAACTCGGCCTCGAGACGAGCCGGATCCCCGTCGATCTCCATCTGGACGACGTCGCCGCCGAGAACGTCCTTGAGCTTCGAGGGCGTATCGAGGGCCACGAATTTGCCATGGTCCATGATGGCGACCCTTTCGCAGAGATAATCGGCTTCTTCCATGTAATGCGTCGTCAGGATGATCGTGACCCGGCCTTCCCGGTTGAGTTTCTTGACGTAATCCCAGATATGCCGGCGTGTCTGCGCGTCCAGTCCGAGCGTCGGCTCATCGAGGAAAAGGACGGTGGGCCGCTGGATCAGCCCCCGCGCGATCTCGAGCCGGCGCTTCATGCCCCCGGAATATTTCTCGACCAGGACCTTTGCTTTGTCGGTCAGGTCGACGAGGCTCAGGACGTCGGCGATCCGCTTCCGCCGCTCCTCGGCCTTGATGCCATACATCATGGCGTGGAACTCGAGATTTTCGCGGCCCGTGAGTTTTCCGTCCAGCGCCGGCTCTTGAAAAACGACCCCGATGTTTTTTCGGACGCTGTCTCTGTTTTTGGCCACGTCGAAGCCGGCCACCTCGGCCCGCCCCGACGTCGGCTTGAGGAGCGTCGAGAGCATATTGATCGTCGTCGTCTTTCCGGCCCCATTCGGCCCGAGGAGGCCGAAAAGCTCGCCTTGATGGACCTCGAACGAAAGATGGTCCACGGCCGTCACGTCTTCGAATCGCTTCGTCAGATCTTCGACCTTGATCGCTTCCATGGGCGCTCCAGAAATCCGAATTTAATCAGTCATCATACAGGCTTTAGGCGTTGAACTCAAGAAGGAAGAGGCTGAAAGAAGTAAAGGATCTATCCGAGATTTCTTGGGCCGGGCGAGCTCCGGCGGAATAGGGAATCTATACCTTGAGGAATATTTTTCGTTTGTACAGCGGCAGGATGAGAAAAATCCATAAAACGATCAAGGCCAGGGGATAGATCAAGGATCCAAGGTATGGCCCGGCCGCCGGAGAAAGGACATGGTTATAGAGATACGTCATAGGGCTTACGGTTTTTCCGGCGTCGGGAATCCTGATCAACATGAGGATTTTGACCATCAGCGTCGAGCCGGCGAAAACCGTAATGGCGTTCGTGCCGAGGATGAGAAACGGATAGGCCCATTTTTTGAAACGGAATCGTTCGATGAGGATAAAGCAGAGGCCGAACACAACGAGGGCCATTCCGGCCGTTAAAATGACGAAGGTGCTCGTCCACAGCTGTTTATTGATCGGAAAATAACGGCCCAGCAAAAGCCCGGCGGCGGTCAACAGGATTCCGGCCGCAAAGATCCCGCGCGTCTTCCGGAAATCGGTCCGGGGAGAGCGCAGCCAATCCCCGGCCAACGTCCCGAGCAGCACCGTGACGATCGCCGGAAGCGTGCTCAGGATCCCTTCCGGATCGAATTCGGGTTTATAGATATGGCCAGCCAGAAGCTTGGTATCGATGTAGCCGCAGAGGTTGCCTTGATAAGCGAGAAGACCCGGTCCATAGCCCGGAACCGGCACAAACGTCATGAGGGCCCAGAATCCGGCGAGGATGATCGCAGAAATGGCGATCCGGCTTTTGGCTCTCGTGTTCAAATAAATCAGGGCACCAAAAAGAAAGCAGACCGCGATCCGCTGAAGGACGCCGGGAATCCGCATGGTCGCAAAAGGAAAACGCGGAAAGAGATGGAGGAAGAGTCCGATGACGAAGATCACGGCCGATCTGAGGACGATCTTGCCGTAAAGGCTCCCGGCGGGGCAGCCCTCCCCTTTCCTCCGGGAAAACGAGAGGGCGATCGAGATCCCGACAATGAACAGAAAAAACGGGAAAATGAGATCCGTGGGCGTCCAGCCGTGCCATTCGGCATGACGGAGCGGTGCATAGACGTACGTCCAGCTGGCCGGGTTATTGACCAGGATCATGAACGCAATCGTCAGACCACGGAACGCGTCGACGGATATGAGGCGTTCTTTCGACATGTCAATCTCCTTCCCTTCGGCCCGGCAAATCGGCCGGCGGCGCAATTTATGCGAAAAAGCGGCCCAGTCTCCGGATGCCCTCCTCGATTTGCTCGGGCTCAGCCGCGAACGAAAGCCGCAGATGACCCTCGCCTCGCGGCCCGAACGCCACGCCCGGGATCGTGACGACTTTTTCTTTCGTCAGGAGTCCCATGGCGATATCCAACGAGCCGCCGAATTCAGGCTTTTTATCCGCGACGTCGACAAAGACATAGAACGTCCCTTCGGGCTTGATATAGCTCAAGTCGGTATGATCGTCCAGGCATTTCGCGGCGAGATCTCTTCGCCTCCGAAGCTCCTCCACGTTTCGCTTCTTGTCCTCGTCCGCGAATCCTTTCAAGGCATAAATAGCCGCGCGCTGGGAGATCGACGACACGCAGCTCACGGCCAATTGATGAAAGCCGGCCAGGGCCCTGGCCATATCCGGCGGAACCGCGCACCATCCGATCCGCCAACCCGTCATGCCGAAACTCTTGGAGAGGCTGTCGATCACGACGCACCGGTCCATATAAGAAGCGATCGAATCCGGCCGTTTCCCGAACGAAATCTCTTTATAGACTTCATCCGAAATCGCCAGGACGGAACGTTCGCGAAGTCCCGCCGCCAACTTTTCCAGCTCTTCCCCGGCGTAGACGGCGCCGCTGGGATTATTCGGACTGTTGAGAATCACGGCTTTCGTTTTCCCGGTGAGGGCGCCGAGTACGTGGCCGGCGTTCATCTTGAAGCCCGATTCCTGGAAAAGAGGATACGTCGCCGGCTCGCCGCCCGCCATGCGGACAAGCGAGGCATAAGCCGGAAATCCGGGGTCGGGAACCAAGATCTCGTCCCCGGCATTGACGATGACCATCAGGACGGCCATGAGCGCTTCCTGGGCCCCGACCGTGACGCAGATGCGGTCCGGCGTGACGGGATAGCCGCTCCGCCCGGCGATCAACTCGCGGAGCTCCTGGTATCCTTCGTTGGGCGTATAGCCGATTTTCCACTTCCCCAAATTTTCCCGGACGTGATCCAGAATGGGCCGAGGCGTGGGAAAGCGGAGCTCGCCCAGTCCGAGGTCGATGCAGTCCGGCCCGGCCAGATCATGGATCCGCCTTATCAGGGTTTTCTCGATCCCGCGCATGCGATCGCTCAAAATCGACGGCTGAGTTTCCATCGTCCTTATATCTCCGCCAACAAGCCCTTCACCAATTTCTTGTAGATATCGACGGCCTCCAGCAGCGACGTCTTTCCAATTTTCTCCGATTCCGTATGGGCCTCGAAAGCCGAACCGGGACCGATGAGCAGCGGCTTGCCGAAAGCTTTCAAATGGGGGATGTCCGACCCGAAGGGCATGACCGCCTGCTCAAAGCCGGGAACCGTGTGCAGGATCTGAGGGTCGGATTTCGTGATCACCTCGAGGTCCGCCGATCTGCCGACCGCCCGGACAATTTGCCCGAGGACCTGATCCGGAGCGACGGCCGTGCGATACGAAATGACGGCCTCGGCCGCATCGGGAATGACGTTCGGCGCGACCCCTCCTTCGATCCGGCCGATGTTCATCAGGGTCTTGCCCAAAGCCGGATCTTCTCCAAGCTCCAGGCTCCTGACGATCTGGAGACAGTCCAAAAGCTTAGTGACAGCCGATTCGCCGAGATGGGGAAAAGCGGAATGCGCCTTCCGGCCTTGCGTGGTCAGCCGGATCGTCAGAATTCCTTTGTGTCCGCTCGCGAGTTTGTTCCCGGTGGGCTCTCCGACGATGATAAACCGCGAACCGGGGTCCATGACGTTGGCTCGTCGGGCGCCCAGGCTGTCTGTCTCTTCGCCGACGACGAAAAGAAGCCCGACGCTTTGAATCCTCTCCTCGAGAAGGGCGCGGGCCGCAACGATCATGGCCGACATGATGCCTTTGGCATCGCATGAGCCCCGGCCGTAAATGTATTCGCCGTCCTCGGAGGCGACGGCCGGACCCGGCACCGTGTCCATATGCGTGCATAAGACGACGCCCGGCTTTGCCCCGGCCGCGGCGAAAACGTTTCGCCGTTTCCGCTCGACGACCTGCTCCCGGACGTCGAAACCCCGTTTGCGGAGAAAGGTCACGAGAAAATCGGCCAAAGCGCTTTCGCTTCCCGTGACGGAGGGAATATTCACGAGCGCTTTGGTCAATTCAAAAAGATCCATATCTGATCACCTTGCGCGTCAGGGACGCCGGCGAACGTTTCCGCCCGCTTATTTTCGATGGCCGCGAAGGTTCTTGAGGATCGCGATCTTTTCCCGGTTCCCGATATCCCGGACCGATTTGATGACTTCGGCCGGAACGCCCGCCGCGACGACTCCGGGCGGCACGTTTTTGAGGACGACGGCCCCGGCGGCGATGACGCTCCCCTTCCCGACCTTCACGCCTTCGAGGACGACGGCATTGGCCCCCACCAGGACGTTGTCCGCGATCACGACGGGTTTCCTGCTGGGCGGTTCGAGGACGCCGGCGATGACGGCGCCGGCGCCGATGTGGCAATTCCGCCCGACGATCGCCCGGGCGCCCAAAACGGCGTTCATGTCGATCATCGTCCTGGGTCCGAGTTCGGCGCCGATATTGATGACGGCCCCCATCATGATCACGCAATCCCGCCCGATGCGGGCCCCGGCTCGAATCACGGCTCCGGGCTCGACGCGCGCCTGGACCGTTTTCAAATCGATGAGCGGCAGGGCCGAATAGCGGGCCGTCACTTCCATGTGGTTATCGACGATGCGGGCCCGGTGGCGGGCCATCCATTTCCGGATCTCCTCATAGTCGCCGATCAGGATCCAAAAAGATCCCTCCCCAAACGCTTGGAAGGCCGCGTTTTTAAAATCGACCCTCCGGAACTCCCCTTCCACATAGACCTTGGCCGGCGTGATTTTTCGGCTCTTGGCAATGAGCCGGGCGATTTGTTTATAATCCATCGATCTCCATGACCCCCTGATTCGAGGATTTCGTGGTCAGGACGAGCGGCGGCTCCTTGTCGCCCTCCAAAGGAAGACTCATCGCTTCCGCGACCACCTCCCGCTGTTCTTTATCGCAGATGGCGAAGACGGACGATCCGCCTCCGCAGACATTGACGCCGAACGCGCCCGCCTCTAAAACCCTCTTCTTGAGCGCTTGATAGCCCGGGATGTAAAGGGACCGGACCGGCTCCGAGATATGATCGCGATTGATTGCTTCGCCTATCCGCTCCAGATCGCCGCTCTTCACGGCGTGGACGACAGCCGCGCACCAGGCCATCTGCTCCTTCACTTGTCTCAGAACGAGCTGTTCCGGGATCAATCCCCTCGACGTCGTCACCGATTTCTTCCGGACCCGGATGACGATCGGAATTTCCGGCGCGACGATTTTTTCGAGCCGGAGCGGCTGAAAACTGCGGACGAAAACGAACCCCCCCAAGCAGCATCCGGAAACATTGTCCAGGTGAGGCGTGCCGCCCGAGGCCGCTTCGCCTTTGCCCGCGATCTCGATGATATCGGCCTCGCTGAGGCCGGCTTCAAAAAGCTTGTTCATGCCATAAGCGGCGGCGACGGCCGATGCCGCCGAGGTCCCCAGGCCCGCTGCGGAAGGCGTTTTTTTTATGATTTCGATATCGACGCCCCCCGCCGCCTTGGATTTTTCGAAAAAATGAAGCGCCGCCAAGCCGGCCGTGTTTTTTTCGGGCTCCGTCGGAAGGGTCTCCTGCCCATCGATGATCCGGATGGTGATTCCCCGCGACGATTTCCGCCGGATGTGAAAATAATCCAGGGGAGCGGCGAGGGCCAGGCAAAACGTATCGAAGCCCGGGCCGAAATTGGCGATCGTAGCCGGGGCCTGAAGGAAGATCTCCTTCAAATGAGGCTCCGTTCTTTGAGGAGTCTCTTGAGGTCTTCCCGATTCGGCTCGCTGAGCCGCGTCAGCGGCAGCCGGAGCGGACCGCCGGGCAGGCCCATCAGCGAAAGCGCCTCTTTGACCGCCATGGGGTTGGTCTCGAGGCGCAAGGCTTCGAAGAGTTCGAAGTACTCGAAATGGATTTCGCGCGCTTTTTCGAAATCGCCCTTCAGACAGAAATCCGCGAGCCGGCGCATGACGCCGGGAACGATATTCGCGGCGACGGTAAAAACTCCATGGCCGCCGAAGGCCATGAGAGGATAGGCCGTCGTATCTTTTCCCGTCAGGACGGTGAACGACGTCCCTCTGGCGAGATAAAGAATTTTGGCCAGATGGTCCAATTCCTTCTTGCCGTCTTTGGTGGCGATGATGTTCCCGTGGCGGATGAGTTTTTCATAAGTCTTGGGTTCGATATTGACGCCCGCCCGCTCCGGCACGTTATGGAGGATGACCGGAATCTTGGAGCTGTCGGCGACCCGCCGATAAAATTCGACCAGGCCCGCTTGGGTCGGCTTGACAAGGAAAGGGGCGAAAACGACGGCATAATCGCAGCCCAGCTCGGCGTAAAGATTGGCCCGGCGAATCGTCTGATCGATATTGCAGGAGCAGGTATCGGGAGCGACTTTACAGGCCCCGTTGGCTTCTTCGACCGTGATTTCAACGACCCGCCGGATCTCTTCCTCGGACAAAGCCGGGCTTTCTCCCGTGACGCCGAGCGGGGCCAGGCCGTGGATTGCAGCCTTGACCTGCATGCGGATGAGCGTTCTTAAGCCGTTTTCGTCCAATGACAGATCGTCATTGAACGGCGTCATCAGGAGCGAATAGGCGCCGGTGATCATGGCTTTGAACTCCTCTGAATTCCGCCGTCCGCGAGGCGGAATATTTCGTCTTCGCTTGATTTTTGAAGGCGATGAAAATTTATAGCATAGGGGTCAACGATTGTCAAAAAGGGTCAAATTCAAATGAGATTGCTTGTCCCGATGTCCGCTTCAGGTTGTTCCGGCGATTGACATCGCCGCGCGACAACGATATCTTTTTGAGGCGATGACCGTTTCATGATTCAAGAATGAGGAGTTCGCCGACGATGAAAAAGCAAAGACTCATGATCTTCATCCTTCTCATAATCGCCGGGTTGAATTTTGTCAGTTTCAATCCCGTTCAGGCCAAACAGCAGCAACAAGCCCAGACGGCTCAGGCCAAGCCGCCGCAACAGAAGCCCGCGGCCCCGCTCCGCGGACGAAGCATCACGCTCGGCGATGTTACGGGCTTTGACGTCAAAGATAACGTTTTCACGATCGCGGCCGGTCCCGACCTTGTCCGGGTCGTCTTTTACCGTAACGATATCTTCCGCATCTGGCTGGGCCCTGAGGGAAAGTTCGATGAGCCGCCGGCCAACCCGGAAGACGCCCCGATGGTCGTCTTCAAGCCCGCGCCGATCTCCGTCAACTGGCGCGACGGGAGCGAGTACTACAGGATCGAATCCAAGGACTGTCTTCTCCGTGTCTATAAAAGGCCCCTTCGTTTCGCCCTCTTCGACAAGGACAACGCCGTCGTAGTCTGGCAGGAAAGCCGCTCCCTGTCTTACGGACCCTCGACCGTTCAAACCCTGAAACGCAGCGAGAACGAGGCGTTCTTCGGCGGCGGCATGCAGAACGGATATTTCTCCCACCGGGACGCGTCCGTCAACATCCGGCTCAATACCCGCGGCTGGGGCGACGGCACGACCCCCAACCCGGCCCCCTTTTATATGAGCACGGCCGGCTACGGGGCTTTCCGGAATACCATGGCGCCGGGCAAATACGATTTTCTCCAACCGGTCAGCCTGTCGCACGACGAACAACGGTTCGATGCCTATTACTTCTACGGGCCTTCCTTGAAAAAAATCCTGGAGGGCTACACGCTCGTCACCGGCCGGCCGTTCTTTCCGCCCCGCTGGGGCCTGGAGTTCGGCGACGCCGACTGCTATAACAAAAAAGGCAAAACGCCAGACGTCATCCAGAAGGTCGCGGACGTTTATCGCGCCAACGACATGCCGGGCGGCTGGATCCTGCCCAATGACGGCTACGGCTGCGGATACGTGGACCTCGATGATACGGTCCAGGAACTCCACAAACGCGGTTTCTATACGGGACTCTGGACGGAAAAGGGGTTGGAGCGGATCGCCACGGAAGTCGGCAAGTTCGGCACGCGCGTCATGAAACTCGACGTGGCCTGGGTCGGACGGGGATACCAGTTCGCCTTGAACGGCATGCGGGAAGCCTATGAAGGCATCGAGAAGAACAGCAACGCGCGCGGTTTCGTCTGGACGACGTGCGCCTGGGCCGGCGCCCAGCGCTATTCCACCATTTTTTCGGGCGACCAGTCGGGCAACTGGGAATACATCCGCTTCCATATCCCGGCGGTCATCGGCGCCGGCCTGTCGGGATTCAACGCCGCGTCGGGCGACGTGGACGGCATCTTCGGCGGCAGCGCCCAGACCCAGGTCCGCGACCTCGAGTGGAAGTGCTTCACCCCCGTCCTGATGATTATCAGCGGCTGGTCAAAGCAGACCAACCTCATGAAACAGCCTTGGATCTTCGGCGAGCCCTACACGACGTATAACCGGAAATACCTGAAGCTGAAGATGCGGCTGACGCCCTACATTTACACGTATTGCCGGGAGGCATACGATACGGGCGTGCCGACGGTCCGGGCCATGGTCCTCGAGTATCCCGATGACCCGCTGACCTGGTCGAAGCGGACCCAATACCAGTTCATGAGCGGCGAATGGCTCCTGGTCGCGCCGGTCTACGAAGATTCCCCCATCCGCAACGACATCTATCTGCCGGCCGGGAAATGGATCGATTACTGGGACGGACGGGAATATTTCGGCCCCACCATCTTGAACGGTTTCGAAACGCCTCTCGATAAACTCCCCGTCTTCGTCAAGGCCGGCGCCGTCATTCCGTTGTATCCGGAGATGCTCCACGATCGCGAGAAACCCAAGGACCCGGTGACATTCGACGTCTATCCCTGGGGAAAATCGAGCTTCACGCTGTACGAGGACGACGGCACGACGCAGGATTATCGGAGCGGTGCGTTCGCCAGAACGCTCGTCGAAGTCGAGGCTCCGAAAACACTGGACACGGCGGGGGCGACGATCTCGATCAAGGTCGACCCGGCCAAGGGCAAATACGCCGATATGCCGCAGAGCCGGTCCTACGTCGTGGACGTCCATTTACCGGCTAAGCCGGCCGCGATCAAGCTGAACGACAAGTCCGTCCCGGCTTTCGAGAAACGGGAGGAATTCGACAAAGCGGCCGAAGGATGGTTCTTCGACGCCCGGGACCGCCGCGGCGTGCTGCGCGTCAAAACCAAGGCGATTCCGCCGGCCGCCGGATTTTCGGTCAAGGTCATTATATAGCCTCATTTGCATTCGGAGAGGCCCGACCCGAAATTGCCGATAGCTCCTCTACTTCTCTTGTAGATCAAGATTTTTGGGTGAGATGCGGAATTATTTGCCCACCACGATAATCGAAAACGAATCCGGCACCATCTGGCCTCGGCCGCCTCGTCCTCCAGCCGGCGGCGGCGTGGGCGGAGGAGTGTATTCAGCGGCGATGAGAAGAATCCGATTCGTCTTGGTGTCCAGCGTCAGAGTTTTCGCGCTCCGCTGGGTTGGCACGTTCTGGGCAACGACAAAGCTGGTTGGGCTGTTTTCCTTGACGACGGTCAGAGTGCCATCGCCTTGCGAGCTGAAGGCTTCCATCGTCGCCGGATTGAATACGGCGCCATCGACTCCGGTGCCGATCGGCAAGGTGGCGATGATCTTGCCGTCGCTGGCATTGAGAACCACCATCGTTGCGGGGGCATGGCAGGCGGCAAAGAGAATGTTATTCTTCACGTCGAAGGCCAGCCCGGCCGGCCCTCCGCCCTTGCCGCCGAGGTCGTAGTGGGCGGTTACCGTAAGTGTCTTCGCGTCGACGACAGCGACGTTGTCTTTGTCTTCGAGGTCGACATACAAATGGCCCTTGCCGTCTGTGACGCCTTGTTCCGGCGCGCCGCCCAGGTCGATCGTGCCGACCACGGAGCCGTCTTTCGCGTCAATCACCGTCGCATTCGGTGCGCTGTGACTGAACACATAAACCCGCTCGTTGAAAGGATCGAACAAAATGCCGTCCGGGTTGCCCTGCACGTCGATGGTCTTGATCGTCGCAAGGGTCTTCGTATCCCACATCACGACGGGCTTACTGCTGCAGAAGCCGTGGTTGGATTTGGGGTCGACGGCGACTCCACGCGCGCTGGCCTTGGGAATTTCGCCGACGGGCTCGAGCGTGTCGAGGTTGAAGACGGTTACCCGAGGAGTGGGACCGGTCCGCGGAATGTACAACCGGCGTCCGGCGACGTCCGCGTAGACATAGTCAAAACCGCCCGCTCCGCCAACCTTGGCCGTCTTGATCACTTTGTAAAGCTCCAGGGTTGACGCCTGCTGCGCCCATCCGATCGAAACGAGCATCGCGATCATAGCCGCGTACACACATAGTCTTCGCATTGAGTTTCTCCTTGATGTCAAAATATTCTGAGGATAGGATATTCCCTTTTACGCGGCTTGGCAAATCATCGCTCAGAACGAGGGATCTTTCCTCTGATCAGGTCGCTTTTTGACAATATTTTTCGTTTTGATACGTAACACACAAGGATTCCGTGGCTTTTTAGATATTTTGGTCTACAAAAGGGGAAAAATTAGTGCCGGAGGAGGGAATCGAACCCACACCCCTGTTTCCAGGGACGGGATTTTGAGTCCCGCGCGTCTGCCAGTTCCGCCACTCCGGCGCGGGCTTATTTATAGTTTATTTCGGCGTTTTTTTCAATGGAATATTTGACCTTTTAATCCAATTCTGATAAAAATCTGTCGCTGAGCGTATCCATGAAAGAAGATACCCGAAAACTCTTCGCCATCATCGACAAGTTTCCTCTCGTCCGAATCGCCGTCTGGGGCGACATCATCCTCGACGAATATTTATACGGCAACACCAGGAGGATTTCGCGCGAAGCTCCCGTTCTGATCCTCTCCTATCAAAAAAGGGAATTGACCCTGGGCGGCGCCGGCAATTCCTTGCTCAACCTTAAAGCGCTGGGTGTCGACCCCGTGCCCATCGGCATCGTCGGTGCGGACGAATCGGGCCGGGCCGTGAAGACCATCCTGAAAAAGCGCGGCATCGCGACAGACGGCCTGATCGTCGAGAAAAGCTATCCCACGCCCCTCAAAACGCGCATCCTGGCCGGCGAGGAAAACACGAAAAAGCAGCAGATCCTCCGGATCGACCGCGAGGGACGGGTTCCCGACGCCGCGGCCTTGAAACAAAAAATCCGGCGGGCTCTTCAAAAAGCGCGAATGGACTGCGATGCGCTCCTGATCTCGGATTACCACTACGACACGGTGAAGGAAGACCTCTTCATGGCCGTCCTGCCCGGATTCAAGAAAGCCGGCCTGCCTGTGACCATCGATTCGCGCTTCCGCCTCCTCTCGTTCAAAGGCGCGACCATTGCCACGCCGAACGAGCCCGAGGTCGAGGAGGCCCTAAAAACCCGCCTCGGCGACAATGACGATCTTTTAATAGAGGCCGGGAAACGACTTCTCAAAAAGCTCGAATCTCCCGCCCTTCTCATCACTCTCGGCTCCAGGGGGATGGCCCTTTTCCAAAAAGGATCGCCGCCGATCCTGCTCCCCATCTTCGGCACTTCGGACATCGTCGACGTCACCGGAGCCGGCGATACCGTCATCAGTGTCTTCACGGCCGCCCTGACCTGCGGCGCCTCGTTCGTCCAGGCCGCCCGCCTGGCCAATTACGCCGGCGGCATCGTGGTCATGAAAAAAGGCACGGCCACGGTGACGCCGCTCGAGCTCAAACAAGCCATCATCGCCGAAAATTGACAAAACTCAAAACGCTCGAACAGCTCAAGAAAATCGTCGCTTTAGAACGGAAAAGGGGCCGGTCCATCGTCCTGGCCAACGGAGGATTCGATCTCGTCCACGCCGGCCATATCCGGTACTTAGAGGCCGCAAAAAAACTGGGAGACATCCTCATCGTGGCCCTGAACAGCGATTCCTCGGTCCGGAAACTCAAAGGGAAAGGCCGGCCGATCCTTCCTGAGCGGGAACGCGCCGACGTCCTCTCCGCGTTCTCCTGCGTGGATTACGTCACCATCTTCAGAGAGTCGAACGTCGAAAGGGTCCTGCTGGCTTTGAAGCCCGATGTTCACGCCAAGGGATCGGATTACACGAGGCGGACCGTTCCGGAACGAAGGACGGTCCTCGCCTACGGAGGGAAAATCGCCATCGCGGGCGGGCCCAAGATCCGCTCGACATCCGAGGTCATCCCCCGGATCCTGGCCAAAATGCGCGGGCTCCAGCGTCGGGGCAAGAAATAGCCCATGGAAAATTTTCTTATCATCCGGACAAGTTCGCTGGGCGACATCATCCATACGCTGCCGGCATTGGCCGCTCTGAGGAAGGGCTTTCCCGCGGCGAAGATCGCCTGGGCCGTCGGACAAAAGGGCAAGGAGATCCTGGATTTTGTTCCGAGTATCGATGCGACGATCGTCGTCGGATCGCCGGGATGGCGCCGGAAAATCAGGCAGGCCGATCAAACCGTCCTCGATTTTCAAGGCCTCCTCAAGTCCGGATTCATCGCCTGGCTTTCCCGGTCCCGAAAAAGGATCGGGTTCGGCCGGAGAAATCTCAAAGAACCATTGGCCTCCATGTTCTATACCGACCGGCTCGAAGAAATCTCCGAGACCGAACACGTCATCCGCAAAAATCTGAAACTGCTTCGCCTTGTCGGCGTCGTGGAGGATCAATTCGAGTTTCCGCTCGTCATTCCGCCGGAGATCCGCGCTTCGGTCCGGCAAAAAATCGAATCGCGCGCGGGCCGGAAACTCGTGTTGTTCAATGTCGGAGCGGCCTGGCCGACAAAGCGCTGGCCTGCCGAAAACTGGATCGCCGTCCTTAAAAAGCTGGGCTCGGCCGATATCGCCCCCCTCCTGCTCTGGGGCACGTCCGAAGAGGAAAAGACGGCCGGAGACATTCATCGGGCCACCGGCGTGCCCATGGTCCCCTTTTTGACCGTCAAGGAAATCCTGGCGCTCGTGGCAGATGCCGCTGTGCTCGTGAGCGGCGATACGTTCGCTCTACAGGCGGCTTGCGCCCTTTCCGTTCCAGTCGTCGGGGTTTTCGGCCCGACGAACCCGTCCCGCAACGGACCTTTCCTGGCGAGGGACAAAACCGCGTATCATGAGATCGACTGCAGCCTCTGCTATCGGAGCTCCTGCGACAGCCTGAAATGCATGAAACTCGTGAAACCCGAAGACGTCGTGCCGCTCATTCAATCCGCCCTGGAAGACAATGCCTGACGACAGCATCATTAAAAAGATTTATCGCTGGAGGGTCCGCTCTGCGTTCTTCGTCCTCGTCGCCATCCTAATTCTGAGCCGGCCGAAATGGCCGTCGATCCTTATCGGAATCGCCGTCTGCGCCTTCGGCCTGCTTATCCGGGCCTGGGCTTCAGGACATATCAAAAAGGAAAAAGAGCTGGCCGTCTCCGGCCCTTATCGATATACGCGGAATCCTCTTTATCTGGGCAATTTCATCCTTGGCCTGAGTATCGCAATCGGTGCGTGCTCCTGGTGGAGCGCCGGGCTCTTCGCCGCCTATTTTCTCGTTTTTTACCCGCCCGTCATCCAGGAAGAAAAGGAGCGCATGAAGCGGCTCTTCCCCGAAGAATACGCGGACTACAAGAAAAAGGTCCCTCTTTTCTTCCCGAGATTGAAGCGCCGGATATCATCGAACGGGATGACCTTCGACGGCGGGCTCTATCGGAAAAACAAGGAATTCCGCGCGCTGATCGGCGCCGCGGTCATCTGGGGCGTCCTCATCGCCCGGATGCTCATTTTCTGATCGGAACGAATCATGCCGACGGACGAGCGCATCGCCAGGATCAAGCAGGTCCTGTCCTGCCGCCAGCCGGATCTTCGGGTCGTTCTCGAAGAAGTCACCAACGTCCATAACGCCAGCGCCGTCCTTCGGACATGCGACGCGGCCGGCATTCTGAACGTGGATATCATCGGCTCGAAGGACGATCCCCTTCCGCTCAACAGCGCGATCACGACGCGCGCCGACAAATGGCTGAGTTATCATTATTATCGCTCGACCGAGGACTGTTTGAGGTCCTTGAAAGAGAAGGGCTCTAAGATTGCTGTCACGCACCTCGGTCAAGAGGCTCTGGAATACACGAACGTGGACTACGCGCAGTCGATCGCCGTCGTCTTCGGCAGCGAATCCGAAGGGATTTCCCTGGAGGCGCTTCGCCTCGCCGACTATAAGATCAAGATCCCGATGTTCGGTATGGTCCAAAGCTTGAATCTTTCGGTGTCGGTGGGAATCGTCCTCTATGAAGCCTTGCGACAGAGACTGGGGAAAGGCTATTTCAAGGAGGCGCGGCTTTCCCCGGAAGAATTCGAGGATTATCTCCGCAAGTGGCTCGATTTATGAAAATCAAAGGCCTCCTCGGCCGTTTCGGACGACTCGTTCGGCCCTACTGATAGAATCAGATCCGCTCGCTTTCCAAGGGATTGCTCAGAATATCGATGATCCGCTCGAATTTATCGTTCCGTTGTTTGGCCCTTTTCTCCATCTCATCCGTAATTCTCTTGATCGTTTCCTGATTTCTTTGATAGAACTCGTCCATCGGATTCTGATTCGATGAGTCATTTCCCATCATGAAATCCGTCATATCCAAAGAGAAATTTGGAAAGCTGCGAAAGAGGTCCTCGGGACCGCGTTCTTCCTCCCCCACCTCGACGTCCAATGTCATCGGCTTCTTGTCCCGGATGAATTCGATCCTGACCTTGTCTCCTTTCTTCCTATTCTGGATCATCTCGCTCAAATCGGTCACGGCATCGAGACGCTTGCCGTCGGCCTTGAGAATGACGTCGCCGATTTTGAGGCCCGCTTTCTTGGCCGGGCCGTCCGCTGCGACCTCTTCAACGAGAAATCCGATCCCGTCCTTGACCCCGAAAAAGGAGGACATCTCCTGGCTCAATGGCCGGAGCGCCACGCCGACGAATTTTCTGCTTTCCAGGGCAAACCTGTCGGGAACCCGGGTTCTCGGCAAGTCCTTGAATCTCGGATTTCCGGGAGGCGCGATGTTTTGGGGCGGAAAGAGATTCGGGAAGGACAAGGTCAGTTCGCGCTGAGCCTCTTCTTCGGTGTATTCGCCGAGCTTGGCCTTGACATCCATCGGCTTGCCGTCGCGTTCGATTCGGATCGTGACGTCCTGACCGGGCCGGCGGCTCCTGACTTCCGAAGACAGCGCCTCTCCCGAGGCGATGTCTTTGCCGTCGATCTTGAGAATGATGTCGCCTTCTTTGATCTTGGCCAGCTCAGCCGGACTTTTGGGCTCAATGGTGGCGACCTCGAGCTTGCCGTCCCTTTCGCCGACTCGAACGCCCAGCCAGCCGCGCTCGACCTTGCCTTTCTTCTCGAGGTCCGAGGCGACGGAATTGACGATGTCGAGGGGAATGGCCAGGGCCATGCCTGAAGAAGGAGCTTCGGCCCGGCTGATAACCGTCCCGGATCCGACGATCTGCTGTTCGCGGAACTCGAAAACGACGGGCTGTTGGTCCGTATAGGCTCCGCGCAGCAGGCCGACCATCTGGCCGGATCCGTTGATCACCGGGCTCCCGCTCATGCCGGGAACAACCCAGACGTTCAAACGCAGCTTGTCGGCCGCCACGGAGCTGACGATGCCCTGCGTGACCGCCGCCGTGTTTTCCGGCGAGAGACTGACGACGCCTATCCAGCTGCCCGGTTTCAGGTCGCCCGATTTGCCCATGGCGATGGGGGTCAAGCCTTTCTCCTTGACCTGGACGAGGCCGATCTGGGTCTGCGTATCGAGGCCTTTGAATTCGGCCGGGATCCGTCTCCCGTCCGAAGTTATGACGCTGATCTCCTCGTCGCGGGGAGAGACGAGCGCCGTGGTGATGATGAATCCTTCTTTGTCAATGATGACGCCCGTGGCGACCTTGCGCATGCCGTTCCGGGCTTCGACCTTCACGACGGACGGGGCGACCATTTTCGTTATGTCCTCGATCTTCTTGTCATCGACCCCGGGATTCGGGGAACCGATCGTCGCAGCCCCCAGGCTGCCGGCGGCGGCTATGATCAAAATGGCTAACGTCGCGATGAATCTCGTTTTGATTGTCATCGGTTGATATTCTCCTTAATAATGAATGTATTTGTTGGAAGCATCGGATACTTGCTCCAATATATAGACGGTCTTGGGTCCATAAGAGACACCGCGGACTTCATTCCTGTAGTTCATGGACTCCATGATGGGGACGAGCCGGTCGACATTAGCGGCTGCCGCGTTGACCCGGTCGGCCATCGGCCCGCGGCCGGGGCTGTTTCGCAGGACGACCATGTTCAGGACCAGAAAACAAACGAGGAGCGCGGCCGCCGCGCCCGCCAGGGAATACCGGAAGGTCCGGGCTTTTCTGGCCTGCGGCAGGGCCGTCCGCCTCCGGGCCAATTGGGCCAAGACCCGCCGATCGAAATCCGGCGGAGCGGCGACCCGGTCGAGCTTCCTTAAAAGACTAGTATCGTCCATCTAAGATCTCCCTATTTTGAAAGGATGGATTCCCTTTCGTCGCTTTTTCCAATTGCTTTTTCAGTATGCTCCGCCCGCGGCTGATCCTGGCCTTGACCGTTCCAATCGGCCGATTGATGATCCTGGCGATTTCTTCCTGCGAGTACCCTTCCATGTCTTTGAGGACCACGGGAATCCTGTAACGGGGGCTGAGCGCCTCCAGGGCTTGCCTGAGGTTTTTGATCAGCCCGGAATCCGTCGATTCACCGCTCGGCGTGCTCGTTTCCGCGCCGGGAACGATGTCGTCGATCGAAACAACGTTCGCCCGGTATTTCTTTTTCAATTCCGTCTTGGCCAGATTGGAGGCGATGGCATAGATCCACGAGGAGAACGGAGCGATGGGTCTATACTTGTCGGCTTTGAAGTAAATTCGCAGGAACGTCTCCTGCGACAAGTCCACTGCCTTTTGGTAATCACCGGTCACCTGATACAAATAATTCACGATCTTATCCTTGTAAATGCAGACGATCTCGGCAAAAGCCGATTCATCGCCTGCCTGAATCCGGCCGACCAGCTGCTGCTCGTCCATATTCATTGTTTTAAACCTAAAATCAGCCAAGACCGTTGCATGGCATGCTAAAAATACCCCGAAAGCCGGGCCAATTCAAGCGAATGCCCCTGCTCGGAAAAGGAAAGTCGAACAAATAAGCGGAAAAATACTCATCTTTCTTGTAAAATTGTCGGGAATTCAAGAAAAAGGACGAATGAATGGCCAAAACCAACAAAGATTCAATCCTTTTCGCTCCCATCAAGATCGGCCGGGCGGAAATCTCCAACCGCTTTGTCCGGTCCGCGACGCATGAATATATGGCCGAGGCGGACGGCACGGTCACCGAACGTCAAGTCGGTCTTTTTCAACGGTTGGCCGAGGGCGAGGTTGGACTCATCATCACCGGCCACGCCTTTGTCAATCCAAACGGAAAAGCCAGCCCGCGCCAGACGAGCATCTCAGCCGACAGATACATCGAAGGATTGCGCTGCATTCCGCGGGCCGTCCATGCCTATCCGGCGAAGATTTTCATCCAACTGGCGCATGCGGGGCGCCAGACCAAAGTGAAGCTGGCCGGCGGCACTCCGATCTCCCCCTCCCCAGTTTATGAACCGACGGTCAAGCTCATGCCGAGAGAGATGACGCGCGAGGACATCGCGAAAACCATCGATGATTTCGTCCAGGCCGGCCGGAGAGCGAAAGAGGCGGGATTCGACGGGGCCCAGTTGCACATGGCCCACGGCTACTTGCTCAGCAGTTTCCTCTCGCCTCACACCAACCGCCGGACGGATGAATGGGGCGGATCCATCGACAACCGCGTCAGGATCGCGCTGGAGATCATCCGAGGAATCCAAGATATCAACGGGAGGGATTTCCCTCTCATCGTGAAATTGAATGCGACTGATTTCCTGGAGATTGGGCTCCAACTCGAAGACGCCACCCAAATCGCGATGATTTTAGAGAGTTCGGGTATCGACGGCATCGAGGTCAGCGGAGGCATGGCCGAGGCCGGGAAGGGCTCGGTCTGGCAGGGATTGAGGCGCGAGGACGAGGAAGGTTATTTTGTCCCTTATGCCGCCGTTATCAAGAAAGCGGTCGGGGTTCCGGTGTTCGGGCTCGGCGGAAACCGGACCTTCGCCATGATGGAAAGATTCGTCAAGGACGGGAAAGTCGATCTCATTTCGCTCAGCCGGCCCCTGATCCGGCAACCTGATTTGGTGAAAAAATTCCGCGCGGGAGAAATCGCCATGTCGGATTGCATCTCCTGCAACAAATGCTTCAACCCCCGCGGTATCGTCTGCGCTCAGCCGAAAAAGACGGTTTGAAAGGACGGCCCGATCTAAGCCGGATGGGCGCTCATCTGCCCTCGGGATCCGGATTTATCGCGGCGTTTCGCGTCGCCGCGTCCTGACTCCCGTTTTTGGCCTCGCGGCTTTCCGTCCCTCTTGTCCGGCGCGAACTCGAGGCTCCTGTCCGTCGCGTACATGTCCAGGCCGGCGGTCTTTTCGGGGATCCTCATTTTTATAAATTTTTCGATGCCGTAAAGGTGCTCGGAGAATTTTTCGCAGGCGAAGGAAACGGCCTTGCCGGTATTGCCGGCCCGCGCCGTTCGGCCGATACGGTGCACGTAATTCTCGTAGTCCTGAGGCAGGTCGTAATTGACGACCATTTCCAGCCCCTCGATATGAAGGCCGCGGGCCGCCACGTCCGTGGCGACCAGGTAGGAGAGCTTGCCCGCCATGAAATCATCGATGATCTTCAGTCTCGTGCTCTGGGGAAGGTCCCCGGACAGATGGCGGCAGCGGAAGCCGTTGAGGTCGAGCTTCTTAGCCAGCTTGTACGCGGAATGTCGCATGTTAACGAAAATCAGGGCATTCCGCGGTTTTTCTTTCTTGAAAATGCCGAGGAGCAGGTTGGCCTTGATATGGCTCTTGACGTGATAGATCTCCTGGGTGATCGTGTCCACGGTCAGGTTCTCGGGAGTCAGCTCGACGAAGGCCGGTCTGTACAGGTAATCGGCGGCGATCTTCCGCGAGACGCGGCTCAGCGTCGCGCCGAAGAGCATGCTCTGGCGGACGCGGGGAGGAGTCATTTTCTGGAGCAGCTTTTTGATGTCGGGCAGAAATCCCATATCGAAGAGGCGGTCGGCCTCGTCGATTACCAGAAATCCGATGTCCTTCAATTTCAAGTACCCCTTCTCGCTGAGGTCGAGCAGCCGTCCCGGAGTCCCGACGACGATATCCACGCCTTTCCTCAGGAGAGCACATTGATGATCGTAGCCCACGCCGCCGTAAAAGCAGCCGATGGAAAAATCGAGATGACGGTTGAGGAGGCGCGCTTCGCCTTCGATCTGGACGGCCAGCTCCCGGGTCGGAACGATGATCAGGGCGCTTCGCCACTTGGGCGTTTCGCCGTTGAGCATGTTCTCGTAAAGCGTGATCAGAAACGCCGCCGTTTTACCGGTCCCTGTCTGGGACTGGACGGCCACGTCGTGTCCCTGAAGAGTCTCGGCCAGGGTTTGCTCCTGGACGGGCGTCATTTCAGTGTAACCCCGATCCGCGATTCCGCGGAGAAGCTTGGAGTTAAGGTTCAGTTCATTAAACAACATGACAAATCCTTTTGGTTTTAAATTCCAGCATAAGGGGGATGATCGTCAGACTTAATTATCTCTCGGTGAAGGCAATAATTAGCGGTTTTGACTATTTCCTACCAGATGTCTAGATTCGCAGTATACGCGAAATTCCATTCCATAGCAAGCATTATTTTTCGGAACACGACCCTTGCTCAAGACCGGCGCGTTTCATATAATCGGAGCGGGGAACGGCTTGAATAATCGGCCTTATATATATGTCATCGCTTCGGCCGTTCTCTACGGCCTGAGCATCCCGGCTTCCAAAGTCCTTCTCCGCCAAATTTCTCCCATCGCCCTGGCCGGACTGCTTTACCTGGGCGCCTTTCTCGGACTGGCGGGCTATTCCCAGGGGAAAAAGTTCTTTGGCAAGTCCAAAAATGACGAGGCTCCGCCGCTCGAGCGGAGAGATTATCCATGGCTGGCCGGCGCGATTCTGAGCGGGGGGATCCTCGGGCCGATCTGCCTGCTTTCCGGCCTGGCCATAATATCGGGCTATGCGGCCTCGCTCCTTCAAAATTTGGAGGGAGTCGCCACGGCCTTGATCGCCGTCCTGATCTTCAAGGAGAACGCGGGCCGCCGGATCTGGCTGGCCCTTGCCTTCATGACGTGTGCCGGGATCTTTTTAAGCTGGGACCCAGGCCAAAATAAATTCGCCGTCTCAGGGTCTCTCCTGGTCCTCGCCGGCGTGACCTGCTGGGGAGTGGACAACAACCTCACCCGGCGCATATCGGATAAAAATCCGGTCCAGATTTCGCAAATCAAGGTGTTCATCGCGGGAGTTTTCAACTTGGCTCTGGCTGGCGTCCTCGGTCTGAAGACGCCCTTTCATCCCGTTTTATTCTTCGCCTTGATTCTTGGAGCCCTGAGCTACGGCTTGAGCCTGGTGCTCTTTATCAAAGCCCTGCTCCGGCTCGGATCGTTCCGGACGGGCGCTTTCTTCAGCTTCGCCCCGTTCGCCGGAGCGCTCGTCTCACTGGCCATTTTGCCCGAGCCGGCCAAATGGGTCCTGGCCCCCGGCGCGCTTTTCATGGTCGTAGGCGTCTATCTCATCATCAACGAAAAGCATGCCCATGATCACCGGCACGAAAAGCTGGTCCACGCGCACGCGCACGGGCATGGCGACGGGCACCATCTTCATCCGCATGAGGAGAAAATCGAGGGGCCTCATTCCCACGAGCATGCGCATGAGGAAATGGACCATATCCACGGCCATTGGCCGGACATCCATCACCGCCACAAACATTGACGAGGAGAGATTCCATGCTCTACGAAAAGCCTAAATTCATCCGCTTTTTTCTTTTATTCGTCGCTTGTTCCGCCCTTCCGGCGGCGGCCCAACCTTCGGCGAAAGCGGCCGTTTTCAATGTCCGGGACTTCGGCGCCACGGGACTCAAATCCGATAAAGCCCAGCCCGCCATCCAGAAGGCGGTCGACGCCTGCGCCGCGGCGGGAGGCGGCCTGGTCTATGTTCCGCCGGGGGGATATTCGACGGGAACCGTCCATCTGCGCAGCTGCGTGCGTTTCTTCATCGAAGCCGGCGCGACCCTCTATTCGATCAAGGATAAAGCGGCCTTCGACAAAGACGCCCTTTTCTATGGTGAGGACCTGGTCAACGTCACGCTCGAAGGCCGGGGCACGGTCGACGGCCAGGCCGCCTACGTTTATCGTCCGAAGGGAGATTTCCAGGACGACTTCATCTATCCGAACCAGGTGGAAATGGAAAAGATCGGCCGGCCGCTCGTCCGCAGCTTTCCCAAAGAAGACCAATTCGGTAAGCTCGTCCTTCTTTTGCGCTGCAAGGACGTCCTCATCACGGGCCTGTCCTTCATCGATTCGCCGTCCTGGACCATGCACCTCTACGGCTGCGAACGCACGGTGATCGACGGAGTCGCTATCCGCTCGAGCCTGAAGGACGGCGTCTGGGCGGACGGGATCGACCCCGACGGCTGCAAGGACCTCCGCATCTCGAACTGCACGATCGCGACCGGCGACGACGCTCTCGTCTTCTATTCCATGAATTGGTTCGGGCCCGCCCTTCCCTGCGAGAACATCACCGTGACCAATTGCCGGCTTTCCTCCGCCTCCAGCGCCGTCAAGTTCTGCGACGGCAACATGAACGCCATCCGCAACGTCACCATCGACAACTGCGTGATCACGAATTCCAACCGCGGCATCGCCTTCATGGACTTCGACGGCGGCATTGTCGAGAACATCGTCCTCTCCAACCTGACCATCGACTGCGTTCGATACGCCTGGTTCTGGTGGGGCGACGGCGAGCCGTTCCATTTCAATGTCAAAAAAAGGAGTGAAGTCCACAAGAATTGGAAAAAGGAGGACGATCGCCCGGCCGGCACGATCCGGAACGTGACGATTGCGAACGTCATCGCCCACGGCCAAGGGGCGAGCGTCTGCAACGGACATCCCGACAGTCCGCTGGACGGCGTCACGATGGACAACGTCAAGCTGTTCATCGCTCACGACCCGGCCGCGCCCTATGACAAAGCGGTCCATGCCCTGACCTTCAAACAAGCGAAAAACCTCAAGCTGCGAAATGTCGAGATCATCTGGGACAAGCCGGAATATGATCGCTGGGCGAGCGCTCTCGCTCTCGAAGATATCGAGGGACTGGAGCTCGACGGATTCCGGGGAGGGTCGGCTCCGGCCGGGGGGACAAAGGCGGCTCCGGCCGTGGTTTTGAGCCAGGTCGATAACGCGATCGTGCGTCATTGTAAGGCGCTTCCCGGAACGTTCGTTTTCCTCGATATCCGCGGCGACAGGACCAGGGACATCATCCTCATTGATAATGACTTTCGCCGGGCCGAGGCGGCTTATCGCCTGGGCCCCGAGGTCCGCGGGGGAGCCGTCCGGGAATCGAACAATATCCGGCTTCCGTCAAGAGAAAGAACGAACAAAACCCTGTTTCCGTTTTTCTAACGGGGAGAAAAAGAGGGGTGCACGACGGAACTTTCCGGGTCCGGATCTCGTCTATCGGGGTGTAGTGAGTGATATTGGAAACATTGATTCAGGAATGCCTGGACGGCAAAGAAGGAGCCTGGAACATGCTGGTGGACCTCTACTCTAAAAAGATATTCAACATGTCTTACCAGTTCGCCGGCAGCTTCCAGGAGGCCGAAGACCTGACCCAGGACATATTCTTGAAGCTCCATCACTCCCTTTCCAAATACGACGTGTCGAAGAACTTCACGGCCTGGTTCCTCACCCTGGCCAAGAACCATCTCATCGACGAATACCGGCGCACGAAATGGGAGAAGAAACAGCGGGACGATTTCGACGAGCATTTTCAGGACGCGGCGGCGGATGATCCCGAACGCCGCATCGTCGAGGAAGAGAACAAGAAGATCCTCTGGATGGGATTGAACATCCTGCCCAACGACGTGAGGACGGCCATCATCCTCAAGGAAATCCAGGGCAAAAAATATGAAGAGGTCGCGGAGATCCTGGCTCTTCCCATCGGGACGGTCAAATCCAGGATCAATCGCGGACGGCTCCAATTGGCCAAAATCCTCAAGGACCACAAGGAGAAGGCCCATGATGTGTGACAAGTTCGAGGAACTGTTGACATCTTACGCGGACGGAGAACTCGGGCCCGAAGACAAGGACCTGGTCGATCGGCACGTCCGGGCCTGCCCGGGTTGCGCGGCCCTCCTTTCCGCCCTGCGGTCCGCTGACGAATCGCTGGCTGCGTTTCCGGAAATCGAGCCGAGCCCGCGCCTGCGCGAGAAGCTTTACGCCATCCCGGGCCGAAAGAAATTCCGGTTCAGCCTGGATATCCTTCTCAGACCCGCCCTCCAGCCCGTGTTCGCGGCGGCCACCGTTTTCCTGGTCGTGTTTTCTTTTTATATGCTGAGCCCGGAGAAGAACCGGATCAACAAGGCGATCGGCCGTCAGTTCGACTGGGGATATAACCAAGCCGAAAAACTCTATGCCAAGGCCGGATCGTTCACGGACAGCCTTGGCGCTTACGCCGACAGCGTTTTCGACTCGCTCAAAAAGATCAACCCTTTGAGCAAGAGTGAAGAATAAAAATTTCTCATGGGAGGTATGACATGACCGATAGGATCATCATTCAAAAGAGACCGCCCAAGTCGCCCGCGGCGGCCGGCATTCTCTCTGGGTTTTTCCCCGGCACCGGGCAGCTCTTGAACGGAGAATACTTGAAAGGGGTGCTTTTCATCATCATTTTCGCGGGTCTGATCACGATGCAAACGCACACCCGGACGCCGTTCCCGGGCCTGCTGATCGCCGGATTCTATATCTTCCAGATCATCGAAGCCGTTCAGTCGGCCAGAGAGATCAATCGTCTGTCCTTGGCGGCCAACGGAGCGGCCTCCGCGGGACAGACATCCGCGCCGCCCATCACCGAAGCCGCCGCCGTCAAAACGGTCCGTTCCGGCTCGGTCTTTTGGGGGATCGTCCTGATGGGTCTGGGCACAATCTTCCTGTTGAGCAATTTCGACATCATCCACTACGACCAGATCTTCGACTTCTGGCCGGCCGTCGTGATCCTCGTCGGCCTGAAAATGATCTTCGACTATTTCGCCAAGAAAAACACCTGATAAAGGAGATGACCATGGCCCAACGCCACAGCAAAGACGCTCTTGTCTGGGGATTCGTCCTGATCGCCGTCGGGGCGATCTTTTTGCTCGAGAATTTCGGAATCAGAGTCTGGGACACCGGCTGGAAGCTCTGGCCCCTGATTCTCATCATCTGGGGCGCACTCAAGCTCTTCCGAGGGGTCCAGGAACATAAAGAGAAACCGGCGGACAAGCCGACGTTTCGGGCGCCGCAGGACGGAATATGAAAGCCAGGGAGATCTTCCTCGTCCTGCTGATCATCGGCGCCGGTATTTTCATCTACTATGCCGAAACGGGGAAACTCGACATCCAATGGATCCAATGGGGCGGAGAGGACTTTTTCCTCTTCGGGAAATATGAAGAATTCGTCTTCGAGGAATCCCAGGACATCGCCGGTCCCCTTCCCCGCGAACTTCAGGTGATCAACGCCCACGGCAGCGTCGAGATCCAAGGCTCCCCGACCGACAAGATCACGATCGCCTTCAAAAAAACCATCTTCCGGAAGAACGCGGAAGAGGCCCGGCAAGTCGCGAACCGGCTCAAGATGATTGTCGACCGGAAGAAGCCGGGGATGATTCTGTCGACGAACCGGGACGATTTCAAACGCAAGAATTTCGAGACCCATTTCAAGATCTCCGTTCCCTCGGGAACGGAAGTCCTGATCAAAAACTCCTATGGCCTGGTGAAGGCCGCGAAGACCGGAAAGACGGACATCGCCAATCCCCACGGCGAAGTCCAGGCCGCCGATATCGGAGGAAAACTGACCGTCAATAACTCATATGAGGACGTGAACATTCTCGGCGTCCTGGCCGACTGCGATATCACGAGCCGGCATTCCAAGATCACGGCGGCCGGTATCCGGGAAGACCTGCGTCTCGATCAGAGCTACGGCGAAGTGGAACTGCAGGACATCGGGAAAAAAGTCATCGTCAAGGGCTCCCATTCTCAAGTCACGGCGAAAAACCTGAGAGGCGCCGTCGAAATCGAGAGTTCATATGAAAAAATAGCCTTGACCGACGCCGGACCCGCCACGATCCGGGGACATCACTGCGACATCGAGGCTCGGGGGATCAGCGGTCCGCTCGAGATCACGAATAATTACGCCCCGGTCCGCCTCGACGGCATCAAAGGCAACCTGAGCGTCAAGGGCACGAACATGGAGATCCAGGCCGAGTCCGTTCTCGCGGACGAGATCTTCATCTCCACGTCCTATCAGAACGTCGAGCTTCATGGTTTCACGGGAAAAACGACCGTGCGATTGAGCCACGGCGATCTGACGCTGGAGCCGGAAGCCGTGACCGGGCCGATCGAAGTTTACGGCTCATACGCCGGCGTCCGTTTCCTCTGGCCCGCGGGAGGCCGTTTTCCGTTCGACGCGCTGACGAAATACGGAGACATCCATTGGAATCTCGCGGAGAAGCCTTCTCTCGAAGAGCACAACGGACAGTCCGTGACCAAGGCCTTTCTCGACGCGATCGGAAAGCCCTTGATCAAGATCTCCACGTCCCACGGCGATATCAGCGTCGAGGAAAGGACGCGCGCGCCGAAAACGATCTGATCGTAAAGGGGAAACGCCGCTCCCGGGCGTTTTCCCTTGACCGCCTCTCAGACCTGCCCGTAGCGGAAGCAATCGACGATATGATCGTTGACCATGCCCGTTGCCTGCATATGGGCGTAAACGATCGTTGGCCCGACGAACTTGAAGCCTCTCCGCTTCAGGTCCCGGCTGATGCGTTCGGACATCGTCATTTATGCCGGAAATGAAAGATGCGCTCCGACAGACAGCCGTTGATCTTGATGTTGAAAAACGAGATCAGGTTGGTCATGTCTTTCTTGTACTTCGTGACGTATCGGACGAAATCGATTTCCATCTTGAAGCGCAGGAGGTTTTCGAATTCCCCGACCTCGTCATGCAGTTCGATGAGATAATGATTGATGGAGCGGTACTGGGCGTTGATGTCGATGAGGTCCTGTTCCGTGAGTTTGGAGAAATCGAGATACGGCGGCAGAGGATCGAGGATGGCCTGGCTTTCCGCGTCCAACTCGCTCACGGATTCCTTGATCTCCTGGAAGAAGGATTTATAATTCAGCGGCTTTTTCAGTTTCTCCTCGGCCTTCTCCACGAGCTTATCGCATTGATCTTTGAGGGAAGCGATGAGCTCCCGGACGCCGAAATATTTCCGCCGGGCATTGTGGAGATCGAGAAAATCGCGGCCGATGTAGATCTTGTCCTCGTAATGGGTCAGGAGTTCGGCGGGCGAGTGGGTATAAAACTTGATCTCGTAGCGACGGCCTCCCGAGTCCTTCTCCCGCAGGCGGGCCAGCAGCAGATAATTATTCTGCTCGACAAAATAGCTGTTGACCTCGAGGAGAACGGAGTACAGGGCCAAGTGCTGGATGATGATCTCTTTCAGAGAATCGAGAAGCGCCTCTTTTCTCGTGACCAGCTCGGTGATGGTCTCGTTGGGCGTCGGATGAAGGACGGAATAAGACGGCGAGAGAAGATAGAAGATCGGGCCCGTGCCGAGCTCGAGATACATGTTTTTGAGGGCCTTGTGGTGGAGGTCGTCCAGGACGAGCGGTCGCAACACCGGCAGACTTTTGACATCCAACTTCAAGAGTTCATCGACTTCATTCATATCCAACCTGCGCCTTCATGGAGGCGGGATTGATCTTATCACCGGAAATTTCAAAAAGCAACCGCGGCCGTTCCTCGCCGCGTCCAATCATCGGCTTCATATTTCCCGGTCCTAATATCGTCAATGCGTTTTTTGTCCGCACCCATCATTTTCAACGCATCAAAGCGCACGCCAAAGAAATCCTCGAACCCTTCGACCAATCTCGCGACGGCCCAGCCGAAATCGACCGGCCGGCCCAAAGCCTCGGACAACGACGTCATCCGGATCTCGGCCGGGTTTTCCCCTAGGCGAGAGACGGCTTTCAGGAGGTCTTCATTGTGCGCGAGCGGGATCGAACCGTGCTGGAGGAATGTCGTCCCGATCCTCTTCTGAGCGCTGCCGGCGATCTTCTTGCCGTTCACTTCGATCTCGTCCCGGGCCGGATAGGAAAAGCACGGCAGATCTCCCTTCGCATAAAAAGGCGGAGATTTCTCGGCCAGCGATGCCTCGAGGCCCATCCTGTGCAGGCCGCGGGCAAGGGCCAGCGAAATCAGTTTATAGGATCCGGCCAGCGTGCCCGTGAACGTCCCGGTATCAGATGAACAAACGGAATACGTGATTTCCCGGTGATGGAGGACGAGCTTTCCGCCGGTGATCCGGCGCACGACATCGATCCCGTTCCGCCGGCAGAATTCAAGATCGATGACGTTTTCCGTTTTCTGGGAATAACCGAGAGAAGCGGTGGGCCGCTCCCATTGATAGAAGCGGACGCACGTTCGCGGTCCGCCGACCAGGGAGCGAAACAGGAATTCATCGACGGCCATGTTGAAAGAGCCCTTGAGAGGCTCGGCTTCGACGATCAGATGCCAGGTGTTCATGCTGAGAATGATCAAGGGAGAGAGAGCGGGCAATGGGACTCGAACCCACAACACCGGGCTTGGGAAGCCCGTACTCTACCATTGAGCTATGCCCGCTCTTTCTCCCCATCGAAGGGCTTCGACAGCCGGCGGGAGATAGAATTTAAACGGAAAAGTTCCTCTTGTCAACCTTCAACGTCAGCCTGAACGGTCCTCAGGCGACCGGCTTTCGTTCCCGCCGCCGCTGCATGAGATAATAAACCGTCGGCGTCGCGATCAGTGACAACAGCACGGAGATGCAGAGCGCGCCGATGACGGCGACAGCGAGCGGCTTCAGCATGTCCGCGCCGGAGCCGATCCCGTACGCCAGAGGGAGCATGCCGAGGGCCGCGGCCAGGGACGTCATCAGGACGGGCCTGAGACGCCGGCGGCCCGAGCGGACCAGGGCTTCGACAAGATCCAGCCCCTCGGCTCGCAGATGTTTGACGAAATCGAGCATCAAGATCCCGTTCTTGGCGACGATGCCGATGCCGATGATGGCGCCCAACAGCGAGACGACGTTGAGCGACGTTCCCGTCAGCCAGAGCGCCAGGACCGTCCCGAACATGGCCAGGACGGCGCCGAAGACGATCGCCGCCGGTTCATAGAATGAGCCGAACTCCAGGAGCAGGACCGTGAACACGAGAAAAATCGCCATGAGCAGGACGATCACAAGATTCTTGAAGGATTCCTGCTGCTGCTCATAGAGCCCTCCGTATTCGATGGTCCCGGGAGGAATGGTCCGGTCCTTGTCCAGAGAGTCGCGAATCTCGGCCATGGCGCTGCCCATATCGCGGCCCTCCAATCGCGCCGTTACGGCGATGTCCTGCCTCGAATCTTCGCGCCGGAGCTCAAGCTGGCCCGGCTCCTCGACGATATCGACCACCTGAGAAAGTTTGATCAGAGTCCCGTCCGGGGTCCGCAGCGGCAGTTCTTTCAAGCCGGCCAACCGGTTGATTCGCGAGGGATCGACTTTGACCCGAATATTGACGACCCGGTCTCCTTCAAGGACCGAAGAGGCCGTTTGGCCGAGCATGGCCGTATTGGCGGCGGCGGCCACGTCTTCGGCGGTCAGGCCGAATCGCCTGGCATCGACCGGACGCATGCGGAGGCTGATCGTGGGCCCGGTATAGACCAAGCCGTTGAACGTGTCCACGACGCCCGGGATCTTCTGGATCTGCTGCTCAATCTCGGGCGCCTTTTTCTCCAGCCAGGCTTGGCTGGTCGAAAAGAGCTTGACTTCGATGGGCTGAGGCGCCCACATCAAGTCGCCGATGAGATCGCCCAGGATACCGGGAAATTCCCACTTCAGGCCGGGCAGTTCCGTGGTGAATCGTTTTCGCAATTCGGAGATCACTTCCGCCGTTTTTCGTTTGCGCCCGCGTTCCAGTTTGACCAGAAAATCGCCCGTATTCGGCTCGGCAATCGACAGCGCCAGCCGAGCGCCGGTTCGACGCGAATAGCTTTCGACTTCCGGGATCGTTCCCAGGATTCGTTCCGCCTGCAGAAGCTGCCGATGCGTTTCGGCGAGGCTCGTCCCCGGAGGGGTGAAATAATCGATGACGAAACCGCCTTCATCCATGGGAGGCAGGAATTCGCTGTCGAGCCTGTTATACAGAAAAAAACCGGCGATGAGAACGAGGCCGCAGGCGCCGAGGGTGAGCCGGCCGTGCCGGAGCGCCGGCCGGAGGGCGGATTCATAGACTTTGATCACGCGGCGGAGTAAAAAGCCCTCCGCTTCCGAGTGGGATTTGAACGGGTCCTCTTTTCGAGGACGAATGAACCAGGACGCGAGCGAAGGGGTGAGAGTGATCGCCAGCGCGAGAGACGTGAGCAGGGATACGACCATGGTCAGCGCAAGAGAGCGGAAAAAAACGCCGGTGATCCCTTCGAGAAAAGCCAAAGGAACGAAGACGACGACCGGCGTCAGCGTGGAACCGACGAGCGGCCGGAATATTTCGTTGAGGCCCTCCTGGATGGCCTCGAATCGGCCCAAGCCGGCCGTCCGCTTGGTGTGGATCGCTTCGACGACGACGATCGCATCGTCGATGACGAGCCCGATGGCCGCGGCGATGCCGCCCAGCGTCATTAAATTGAACGTCAGCCCGGTCATCTTCATCGAGAGGATGGTGACCAGGACCGTCACGGGAATGACCATGATGGCCACGAGCGTCGTGCCCCAATTCTTCAAAAAGAAAAAGAGGATGACTACGGAAAGGATCAATCCGAAAATAATGGCCTCCCAAACGCTCTCGACCGAAGCGCGAACGATCTCCGATTGGTCATAGAAAAAGGCCAGCTTCATGTCGGGCGGCAATTCCCGCTTCAATTCCGTCAATTGCTTTTTAAGCGCGTTGGCGATGTCGAGGGTGCTGCCGTCGGGTTGGCTGCGGACGTTCAGAAGGACCGCGTCGCGTCCGTCGGCGGTGACCACGTTGAAAACGGGCGCGGGACCGCGCCGGACTTCAGCGAAATCCCGAATTCGGACGGGATGGCTCTTTTCCGACTGGACCACAAAATCCTCGATGTCTTTGATCGAGTGGACGCGGCCGTCCACGACGGTCAAATACAGGGTATGGTTCTCTTCGTGCATGCCCGCCGACGCCACAAAGTTATTGGCGGTCAACGCCGCCGTGATCTGAGGCAAGGAGAGATGAACCGCCGATAGTCGCATAGGATCGACGATGACTTGATATTCCGGCGTCCGGCCGCCGACCAGGTCGACGCGGGCCACGCCGGGAATTCTCAGGAAGCGCAGTTTGAGATTATAGCGCGCCGTTTCCCAAAGCTCGGTAATCCCCCGGGTCGGACTGGTCAGGCTGACGCCGATAATCGGAAAGGCGGAGAACGTCAGCCGGAAGACGGTCGTTTCGGTCGTGGCGGGCAGAGCGCTCCGGATCTGAGAAAGACGGCTGAGCACGTAAAGCTCGGACTCGATCATTTTGACTTTCCAGGTAAAAAAAACGCTGATCTCCGCAGAGCCGCGTCCGGTGAAGGATCGGACCGTCACGACGCCGCGGATATCCTTCATCGCTTCTTCGATGGGCCGGGTGATGGTGGCCATCATCTCGTCGGCGGGCATGACCCCGTTATCGGCGAGGATGACCACGCGAGGAAAATTCGTCTGGGGAAAAACCGACGAAGATATAGTGAAGGCCGCATAGATGCCGGCGAGACTGAACGCGATGCAGATGAAAACGATGGAAAGCGAGGAACGGGTGGCGAATTTTCCAATCATCTTACTTCCCGACGAGGTGGATCTTTGTTTCCTTGGGAAGGCTGTAGGCATCTTCGGTCACGATGATCATTCCTTCCGTCAATCCTTCTCCCTCGATCTCGATCAGCCCGGCTTCGCGCAACCCGGTTTTAACGGATTTGCGGACGGCTTTGTCCCCCTGGACGAGAACGATCCAACTCCCTTCTTCGGCGCTGCTCACGAGGCTCTCCTCCGGCACGGCCAGGCGGTCCCGGCGCTCTTCGCAAATGATGCGGACGCCCGTGAATTTTCCAAGTTGAAGGCTATTTTTATCCGAGGCGGAAATCCGGACAGGAACGGTGTCGGTCTTGTCGTCGACTTGCGAGCCGACGTAGATAACGACGCCCTGAGCCGCGGGGCTGCCGGTCTCGAATTCGGCCGGCTGGCCGACCTTGACCAACTGCGCTTCCCGGCTGGGGACACTCGCCGCCAGGATCAGGCGTCCAAGATCGACGATTTTAGCCAGCACGCTGTTGAGTTCCACCGCTTCGCCTGGCTCGGCGTTGATCTTGACCACGGTTCCCGCGAGCGGAGCCTCGATCCGGAGAAGGCTCAGGTCGGTTTCGGCAGCGGCAAGCTCACTCCGGGCGGAATTCAGCTGCTGTTCGGCTTCCAAATAGGCCTTTTTGGATGTCCCTTCGACCGGCAGCAATTTCTTCTGCCTGTCAAAATTCTCTTCGGCGAAGGCCAGAGTTTTCTTGGCCTTGTCATAGGCCACGTCGGCGACGCGGCTGTCAAGACGAAAAAGGACCGTCCCTTTGGCTACCCGCTGGCCTTCGACGCAATCGATATGGGCGACAATGCCGGCCACGGGCGAGGCCACTTCGGAATCGGCGGGCTGTCGGCCCGGAGATGCAGGCTCCGGTTCTACTACGCCATAAGCCGTAACGTTTCGGTGAAGGGTCGCGCGGGCGATCTTGCCGATATGGACGGCGACATCCGTCACGGATTCTCCGCCCTCCTCCCCGGCTTTAGACCCGACGATCTTCAATAGAACGATGATGGCCAAAGCGGCCGACACCAGGACAATGACCGACACCAATGTGCGGCGTTTATTCATCATCTCGCTCCTTTTTTTCTCCGGAATCTCTCCGCGGCGTATCCAGGATCCATTCCGCCTTGTCCAACGGGCTCTGCATGGCGGTTTCCAATTGGCCCACGGCCTCCTGAACTTTGATGAGGGCATCCAAACGAGCCAGGGCGCTCGAACCGAGTTCGAGCTGCAGGCCGAGCCACTCGAGCTTGGAGATATCGCCGAGCTGCCATCTCGTTTTCGCCGATTCTTCCTGCTTTTTAAGAAAAGCGAAAAGCTCGTCGGCGATCTTGGCATTTTGGACCGCGGCCCTGCTCGCGGCGATCGCAACATCGAGATCTCCGAGCGCTTTGGCCTGGAGAGTTAAAAAGCGGGCGGCGCTTTCGGTGCGCCGGGCTTCCGCTTCGGCGATCGGGCCTTTGTTCCGGCTGAAAATCGGCAACACCAGGGACAGGCCGAGGGTCCATTTATGATCGGTCTGGTCGAGCTGCCAGCCCGGCCCGATATTGATGTCCGGATACTGCTTGGCGATTTCGAGCTGCAGCGCGGCTTGACTGGCCGCGTATTCGGACAACGCACCCAAAATATCGGAACGGTTCAACAGGGCTTGACGGCCGGCATCACGTTGGGGAATTTCGGAAGGCGGATGCTCAAAAATGTCAAATGAAAGTTTGAAGCCGTCAAGGGCGACGGCCGGAACCCCGAGGGCGTCGGCCAGCCGGATGCGGGCTTGGGCTTTTTGTTTGGACGTTTCGAGCGCGGCCAGCCGGTTATTGGCAAGGGCGATCCGCGCCTGCGTGACGTCAAAGGCCGCGACTTCTCCGACTCCGAATTGAAGCTCGAGCAGCCGAACGTTCTCGGATTGAATGTCCAGTAGTTTCGTCTGGAGGGTTTCCGTTTCCTGGGCCGTATAAAGATCGAGCAGTCCTTGACGCACGCGGCTTCGGACGTCCCAGGCTACGGAAAAGATACTCCAGCGCGCGGCCTCGGAAAGATGCCGGGCCTCTGAGATCCGGATCCCGCGTTTGCCGGCCGTTTCGATCGGAATTTGGAGGGCGATCTCCGGGATCCACGGGGTGATTTCCGAAACGAGGGTCGTGCTGTTATAGCCGATCATGGGGGTCACGGTGGGATTCGGACGCTCGCCGGCACTGATGCGTCCGGCCAAAGCGGCTCCCCACTGGGCGCGGGCGACATCCAGGTCCGGATGATAATAGAGCGCGGCCAGGGTCAAAGCTTTGAGATCCCACGACGCCGGGGGCCATTCGCTCACCACCCGGGCGGCGAAGAGGTGATTTTTGAGCTCGGGCGCGTCCAGTCTCCGCGCTTCGAAATCCTCTAAGACCCGGGCTGCCGAAACGGGTTTCGGCTGATAGCGGACGCAGCCCCAGAAAAACGTGACGATAAGCCCCAGGCTCACGATTCTCCACAGGCGATGAGTCATTTTTCTTTTTCCTTCACGCCGGGAAGATCATCCTCGGATTCCCTCTTCCCGCATTTCCCAAAGCGAATAGAGAAGAGATCCATCTTAAAAAAGATGGGGACATATGACGAGTCAGAAGATTCGATCATATGCCCCCATTTCGCTTAGCGCAATTTCGCCGTCTTGCCGGCCATGCCTCCCTTGATGGAGTCGTATTTGATCGTCACGTCGCCGGAGCCTTTGATGAGATACATGATCGTCCGCGCGGTTTTGCCGGGCATTCCGTTCCGGAGCATGATCCTCTTCAGGTCCTTCTGGTCAATGAGCGTCGTGACGCTCGGCCTCGCCTTATACGTTTCCTTATCGTCGATCCAGCTCGCCGAGATGATCTCGATATTCTTGCCGTCGAGTGTTAAAAGGTCGGGCCGGACCACGTTGTTCAACGCCACGCGCTCCAGAATCGTCGGCGTCACCTTGGGGTTCGCGATGTCGATGAAGAGGCGATAGACATCGCCCTCGATCTTTTCCACCTCCGCCTCACCCATCTTGATCATCGGCAGTTCCCCCGCCTGATACAGCGTGAAGGCCATATTACGGTGGCAGAGTTCCTCGTTCATGAAGCGCGGTGGAACCCTGTTCGTAAATTTCCGGAAAACGCCGCCGATCTCGACATCCCCGAATTGGGGATGCTTGAACGGCTTCCATTCCATGAGCTGGGCGCCGAATTCGACCTTATCGTTGAAAAAATAACTCCCTTTTCGGCCGCTGATCGGGCTATTCGGGTCTTTCTGCTGTTCCTTGAGCTCGGGACTGGTGAAATACTGCTCCCCGTTCCAAAGCTCATTGGAAAAAGAAAGAATTCCCATCCCGTCGTTAGTCCAGTCGATGAACCCTCCGTGCACGGTATAGAGACCGCTCCAGATAACGATGTAACGATAGAACGGCAGGATCCGCTCGCCGGTCCGTCCGAGCTCGTCATAAGCCCGGATGTCGCTCGCGGGATATTCTCCCACCGCTTCCGCTCCGGGACCACGCAGGATCATCCCGCCGTTGTTGTGATAGGACTGGACGCCGGCGATGTTCGGGTGGGCGAAGATGAAGTCGACCTCGGCCCGGGCTTCCGGTATCTGCGTGGGGAAATCCAGCGAACCGCTTTGGATGTAATTCGGTTGCCAGTCGTATGGATAGTTCCGGTTCGGGTCATTGCCGCCCAGATCGTCCTCGCTCACGCGGCCGTCATGGTCGTTATCGATGCCTTCCGATCCGAGCATGAGGTAGTCGCCCTTTTCGCCGAAGGGCACGGGCTCCATGATCCGCGGATCGATGGAACTCGGGCGGTAGTTCCCCTTGCCGGGGACGTATTTTCGGATCTGCTCGATGACGCCGTTGCCGTTCAGATCGGTCGGCTTGTCCTCGTCGAACTGGTAATCGTTGTCATCATCCACGGGATAGTGGCTGGACCTCGTGTTGGCGCCCGGTCCCTCGAAGAAATACTGCCGTCCGTCCGGATTGATCGTCGGGATGATATAGAAAACGCGCTCGTTGACGAGCTTCGTGATTTGGTCGAGCCGGCCGTAGTTCTCCATCAGGAACCAGACCGTGTACAGGCAGATCTCGGCGCCCTGGATCTCGTTGCCGTGGACGTTGGCTTCGATCATCATGGCCGCCTTGCTCAGGTCCGGTCCCGTGTCGGGGTTGTTGATTGTCACGGCGATGATCTCGCGCCCCTCATAGCTCTTGCCGATGGTATTGACTTTGACGAATTTCGGCCAGGCCTGCTCCATCCGTCGCATGTCGGCATAAACTTCATACGTGTCATGCCAGCGGTCGAAATCGATCTTGACCTTGTGAGGCGGATCCGAGACTTTTTGCGGCAGCGCGCCCAGCGGCAGCGCGGCCAAGACCGCGAATAGGATGAGGAGGGATTTCGCGCCTATGATCGCTGCTTTCCAAATTTTGTTTTTTTTCTGCATGCTCATATTCCTCCTCCTCACTTCAACACCACCGAGCGTTTGTCCGTGCCGCCTTTTTGGGACACGACCTTGAGCTCGATGTTGTCGCCGGCCTTGGCTTTGATCAGCCATTCGAACTTCACCCGGTCACCGGAACCGGCCATGGTCTGAATGCTGTTGGTCTTTGGATTTCCGGAAATGATCGATTCCGGGGCGACTTGGAGCTGAACCATGGTCGGCTTGACGGCCCGGGCCGTGACGGCATGTCCGAGGGCGGTCGGAAGGAATCCGCCGTTCTCGATTTCGGCCTTGATCCGGAAGATGCCGCCGCCGTGGTTCGTCGCTTCGAGCTTAGCGACGCTCACCCGGGGGAAGAGCGAAGCTAAATAGACCGCGAATTCCGCATGGGATTTGCCCAGCTCGGCGATCTTGGCCGCCGGAGGATTGACTGTGACATACGGCTTGAAGCCGCCGACCTCGACTTCCCCGAAGTCCGGATGCTTCACTTTCGTCCAGGGAACGAAACCGTCGATCTTTTCCCTGTCCATCCATTGCAGGAATTGACGATCGATGCCTTGCGCCTCGGAGTCCCCGGCGCCGACCGCGGCGCCGCCGAACGCCTGGCTCGCCGCTCCGCCACGGGCACCGCCCGTTCCTCCGCGCTGACCCTGGCCCATCGCAGCCGCGATTTGGGCTTGCATCTGCGCGGCTTGCGCTTGGCCGCCCGCGGAAGGCTGTTGTCCGCCCGGCACTCCGGGCATGCCTCCACCCAAGCCCTGGCCGCGGGGAACTTCCGGAAGTCCCCAACCGGGGGTCGAGAATGAAGGCACGCCGAACTGGAAATAACCGTATTGAAAGAACGCGCCTTCGGGTTTAACGACGGGCGGCTGCTGCCGGATCCCCGTCAATTCGATATATTTGGCGCTGATCATTCGGAAATAATCGATATCGGCCGAGTTGATCGTCGTCGCGGCGGCCCGCGCCGGCATTTGCGCCCTTGCGCTGGTCGGCTGCTGCGCCGCGGCGGTCTGACCTCCGCGCGCACCGCCCCCCCCTCCGCCCATCACGAACTGGCCGCCGCCGGCGGCCATGAGCTCCTGAAGCATCTCTTCGGAGATCATCATTGTGCCGCCTCCCCGACCGCCGAAGCCTCGGCCCAATCCGCCGGCCGTGATTATACCGACCCGATTCGCGCCGGCGACCGTGGCGTTGGCGAATTCCACGAGATCGAGCTGTTTCGCCGCGCCCAGCCGGCCGCCGCTGTTCGGAGCGACGATCAGGTTGTCGCTCTCGCCGAACGTCAGGATCGCGGCCACGTTGCGGTGAGCCACGATCCATTCGAGCACCGACCGGGTTTCAATTTCACTGACCATGTAACGGCCCGCTTCGGCTTTGAAATACGGGTACTCATGCATGAAATTCCGGTTGATGTTGACGCCGCCCGGTCCATCTTCGCCGATAAAGCCATCCTTGTCCTGGTCGATGCCCTCCCTGTATATGGCATATTCGCCCCTTTCCCCCTTTTTCGGATCGGCTTTCTTCATCAGCCGCGACTCTTCCGGATCGATCATGTAGTCGCCGTTGGGGTCTTTGACCCGCATGATGGTGATGAAGCCGTCTTTGTTGAGGTCCAGGGGACCGTCCTCGTCCAGGCGGCCGTCATTGTCGTCGTCATAAGGCTTGACGTTCGTCCGCCGCGCCCACTTCAAAGGCGCCCACATGAATTCGGCGCCGTCGGGATTGACGCGCGGCATGATATAAATAACGGAGTTATCGAGACGCTGCCGGACGTTCGGGTTCGACGCGTAATTCTTGACGAGATAGTCCGCGATGAAGACCGCGAGCTCGCTTCCGATGAGATGATCGGCCTCGAAGTTCGCCCCGATCAGAAGCGCGGGGCGTTCCGCAAGCGGAACGCCGGCGGGATTGGCGATCTCGAGCATCCAGATATCCCGTTTCTCGAGCGTTTTCCCGATCGACGTCAGCCTGACCAGGTTTTTGTTGGCGTTGGTTATGTTCTGGAGCATCGTCGTCAGCTCGGCATAGGTGTGATATTTCGAAAAATCCTGGGCCATCCCTGCCGCTCCAAGCCCCAAGACGGCGGCCAGGATGAATAGAACGGTCCGCGAATGTCGCCTGAGCTTGTTTCTTTGATTCACTGATCCTCCTCGCTTTTTAAAAAATCCTATCTCGAGAAAAACGACCGGGGCGGACTCTCCTGCGCTTCGCTCACAAAAATCCTGCGAGCGGCCGGATCGTCCGCAGGGACGTAAAGAACATGTCCGCGATAGAGCCCTCGCCGGTTTTTCCTCTTAACGACTCATTTGAACAGAGGGTCGGGGCTGAGCGCAACCTTCTTCGTCGCGATATCTTTGCCGTCCACGGTCAATGTGACCTTATAGACGCCGTTATCCGCTTGGTTGCCGCCGCCGCGCCCGCCGCGTCCGCCGCCTCCGCCCATCATTCCGGGCTGTGGTTGGCCCTGGGGCGCGGTCTTGGAAAGGTTCCATGTGGCTTTCTGAAGACCCTTTTTGCCGACGCCCGTGATTTCCTGGATGGGATTGCCCTCCAGGTCTTTGATCGTCAGCTTGACGGCCTTCGCCTCTGTTTTCAAATAATAATAAATCGTCGCGCCCGGAATCGGATTGTTGACCTTGGCCATTTCGCCTATGGTCTCGCCTTTCCTTTCAAAAGCGTTCCAGCGCGTCACATCCTTGATGTCGAAGAGGTAGGCGTCCTTTTGGAAATTTTCGGCCTTGAACTCCTTGAGCGGAAAGATGCTGGCGATGTAGATGCCGCGGCCAAAGGTTCCAATGACCAGGTCCCTCTCCCGTTTCTGGATGTCGATGTCCCGGATAATGACGTTGGGAGCCGTGTTGGAGAGACTCGACCAGGTCTTCCCCTGGTCGATCGTGACGTAGACGCCGTAATCCGTGGCCAGGTAGAGAACGTTCGCGTTGTCCGGGTCTTCCTTGACTTTGTAGACCGGGTTCATCATGTTCCCGGAAATGTCTTCCCAGGTTTTTCCAAGGTCGCGGGTCACATAGAGCCACGTCTTGTCTTCGTTGTGCGTCCGGTATCCGTTGAAAGCCACGTAGCAGGTTTTCTCGTCGAAGGCCGACGGACAGACGCTTTTGACCCAGCGGTCATACGGTATGAGAGCGCCTTTGACATCCTTCTTGGGCTTGCCGGCCGCGTCGTAAAATTGATTGGTGATGTTGGTCCATGTCACTCCGCCGTCCGGCGACATCTGGACGTTGCCGTCGTCGGTCCCGGCCCAGTAGAGTCCGGGTTTTTTCGGCGATTCGGCGAACGTGTAGACCGTCGCGTATTGGAGGTTTGTTTTCTTGGAAAGCGCGATTCTCTCCTTATTGGCTTTCGTCAGATCGGGGCTGATCGTCACGAACGTTCCCCGCTCGCCCCGGGTCAAGGAGCGATGGACGAACTGCGAACAGATATAGACGATGCCCGGGTTATGGGGAGAAAGTACGATGGGAGCATTCCACTGGTACCGCTGCGCGGGCACGCCGGCTGCGGCTTCCTCGGGGGTGGTCCGCTTGGTTATCGAAATGGTATCGCCGGTTTTCAAATTCTGCCGGCTCGATCCGCCGAATTGGCTTTCATAATATACGTACTCGGAGTTCCACCAGTCGCGGACCGCGTAGAACCCATCACCCGTGGGCAGGTAAGTCCAGTCGGCCGCGAAGACGCCGTAGCTGTTCCGGTTCTGAGAAGGACCGAGCCAGCAGCCGTTGTCTTGGGTCCCGCCCATGACGTTATAGGGCACTTCGTTGTCGGCCGAGACATCATAGAACTGCTGGGCGCTGATGGTGTTCTTCTGGCTCCAGTGCTGTCCGCCGTCCCAGGTCTCGCAAACGCCGCCGTCGTTGCCGCTCAGGATATGCTTGGCGTTGAGGGGATCCACCCATACGGCGCGGTGATCGACGTGAGTCTTCATGTTTCCAGCGTCCCATCCGGTCGCTTTGAAGGTCTTGCCGCTGTCCGTTGACGATGTGACGTTCGTGTCTGTGCAGTAGACGATTTGATCGTTGGATTGGTCCACGACGATCCGTCCGTAATAGCCGCCCTCGGTCTGATTGACCTGCGCGCTTCCGCCGCTCTGAGCGTACTCCGTCATCTTTTTCCAGCTCTCGCCAAGATCGTCCGAGCGATAGATGACCCCGGATCTTTTGACAGGCTGCTGGATGTTGAGAGCGTTGGCATATAGGATCTCGAGAACATGCCGGTTGATGATCTGGGCCCGGCCTTTGGCCTCGCTGGAGTCCGGCTTCGGCGCTTCCTTCTTCATTAACTTCTCGATCTCGTCGATCGAGGCCACGATTGCCTTGTCCTTGGCGTAAATCTTCCGCGCCGCGGCATTGATCTTGGCCACGTCCGCGCCGCTCTTCATCAGAAAATCCTTGTCCTGGATCATCTCATTGATTTTTTTCACCAGGTCGGCTTCGTTCTCGGCCGCGATCGGCGCGAATTTGGGAGCCAGCTTGGCGATCTCGGAGTTGATCTTGTAGGTCTTGAACTTGGCGAACGAGAAATCTTCAGCGAACAGTCCGGCCGCGGCGCCCCCGCCCCCGCCTCCGCCGAATCCGCCGGGCGCCCGGTAATTCGCCACGCCGTCACGCTCGATTAGGCCGAGGTTGACTTCCTCGTCAAGGCGGGCGTAGACGATGTTCGGATTCTTCTCGAAGACGGCCAGGCCGGTGCGGCCCAGTTCGGCGTCCACCGGAAGACCGCTCGTCAGCTTCTTCCAGGTCTTGCCGCCGTCCGTGGTTTTAAACAATTGGTTGCCGGGTTGCCGGTCGAGATACGTCCAGGCCCGGCGGAAGGTCTTGTAGGCCGCCGCGATGACGACGTCGGAATTGCGGGGATCGACGGCGAAATCCGCGACACCCCGGTCTTTCATCGGGAATACGTTCGCCCATGTCTTGCCGCCGTCCGTGCTCTTGTAAAGCCCGCGTTCGCAGTCCATCTCGTTGTCATAGAGCTTGCCTTCGGCCGCGACATAGACGATATCCGGATTCTTGAAATCGACCGCCACCTTGGGGATGAAGTAGCTTTTCTCCAGGCCGATCCTCGCCCATGTTTTGCCGGCGTCGGTGGATTTCCACACGCCGTTGCCGTGGGAGCTCGAGCGGGCATGCATCGGTTCGCCCGTGCCCAGGTAGAGGATGCTCTGGTTGGACGGGGCGATGGCCATGTAGCCCATGCTCATGTTGCCGTATTTATCGAAGAGCGGCTCGAAATGAATGCCGCTATCCTCGGTTTTCCAAAGGCCGCCCGTGGCCGTCAAAATATAATAGGCTTGACTCTGGCCGCGGGGCACGGCGAATTCGGTGATCCGGCCCGAAAACGTCACGGGGCCGACCCACCGCCAGGTGAATTGATTTAAATCGTCGGTCGTGACCGGGCTCTGGGCATAGCTCGCGAGCGAAACGCCCAGAATCCAAAAATAGGCCGTCAGGAAGCAAAAAAACGACTTCTTTTGTGCTTTCAAAACGTTTCCTCCTCTCCTTAATTTCTGATGATGTCCGTGCCTGATCTCAGGCTGGTGATATAAAATTTCGGCGTCCTGCCGAATTGATCGTTATAAGCCCGGGCCGCATTCTCCTGCAAAGCCCCGACGGCATCTTCCGCGACGAGGGTGATCGCGCAGCCCCCGAATCCCGCGCCCATCATCCGCGCCCCAAGAACGCCCGGAACGGCGCGCGCGGCATCGACGAGGGCATCGAGCTCACCGCAGCTCACTTGATAGTCGTCGCGGAGGCCGTCATGGGAGGAGTTCATGCGGCGGCCGAAAGAAGCGAAGCCGCCTTCGGCAAGGTCGGCGCAAGCCTCCTCAACCCGTTGATTCTCTCGGACGACGTAATCGCATCTCTTATATATGACCGGATCCAAGTCCCGGCGATGCGCCTCCAGAAATTCCAGGGACACGTCCCGGAGGCTTTTCAGCGACGGATCGGCCTTGGCCAGGATCCTGACGCCCGCCTCGCACTGGCTCCGGCGGACGTTGTATTCCGAGGAGGCCAGTTCCCGCTTGACGAGCGTGTCGCACAGGACGACGCGCAAGTCCGTCCTCTCGAATGGAACGTATTGATAGGCCAGGCTCCGGCAATCGAGCTTGAGGACGCATTTCGGCCGCCCGAAAATGTTGATGAACGGATCCATGATGCCGCAACGCACGCCGACGAAGTCGTTCTCGGCCTTTTGGGCGAGTTTGACGATCGTCAGCGGATCCAATCCCAGCCCGAAGATCTTGTCGAGGGCGAAGGCCAGGCCGGCTTCGATCGCCGCCGATGAAGACATCCCTGACCCGATGGGGATGTCGCCGCCGAAGACGCAGTTGAAACCGCCGACGGCGCAGCCCGATTTCCGCAACTGGTCGACGACGCCGATCAAATAATTCGGCCAGCCCAAATCGCTTTTGACCATGCGGTCGAATTCGAATTCGTGGCTTTGGCCGAGATCGCCGGCAAAGAGCGATCCCTTGGCGTCTTTTCTCCGGGAAATCGCGATGTAAACGGCTTTATCCACGGCAGCCGGCAGGACAAAGCCTTCGTTGTAGTCCGTATGTTCGCCGATGAGGTTGACCCGGCCTGGAGACCGGACGAGCAAGGGTTCATCTTTATAGAGGGCCCTATGGAGATCCAAAACCCTCCGAACCGGCCCGCTCTCTTGGTCCGGCAGGTTTTCTTTATTCGACTGTGGCATTTCTATTCGTCAGAACGAAGATCGCGCCGACCAGAACCATGAGGCCGCCCCACCATATGTTCGGATGGAGATCCGCCCGCACGGTTTTAGGATCGACGCGCGCAATCAGATCATAGACGCCCGTGGCCGCGACCACGATGCCCATGACGAGCAAGACCAATCCGACAAAAAACCATATCGGCTTCATCTTTTTGACGTCTCCGGCCATGACTTTCTTCCCTCCTCACCAGAAATAGATGTTCAAAAGGACGAAAACGATCAGCGACAGGATGGCGAAGAAAGCCGGTCTCTTATACCACGGTATGGCTTCTCCCTCGACCTTCCTGGTCAGGCCTTTGACCAGGCCGACGAGCTCCTCCTCGGGCCTCTTCGCGGTAAAAAGGCTGACGACGAGGGTGACCATGAAGCAGATGAGCCAGGCCCACCAGGCGCGCCAGAAATTGGCGGCCATGTCGCTGGCGACCTTGGAGAACGTCAGGGCATTGAGCGAGATCCAGTGAAGTTTTTCGGCCAGGTACATTACGACCGCGGAGCCGGTGCCCGCGATGAGGCCCCAGAACGCGCCGTCCGGCGTGATCCACTTGACGAACATCCCCAAAAGCATCGTCGCGAACAGCGGGGCGTTGATCAAGGAAAAGATGGCCTGCATATGGTCCATGATCGTCTTGCTGCTTTTAGCCAGATAAGCCGTGGCGACGCTGATGAAGATCCCGACGATGGTCGCCATGCGCCCCATCCATAAGAGATTTTTAGGCGAGGCTTTCTTGTTGATGACCGAATGATAAATATCGTAAGTCCAAACCGTGTTGAAGGCGCTGATGTTGCCCGCTTGACCGGCCATGAAACCGGCCAGGAGGGCGGTGATGCCCAGCCCGACAAGGCCCCGGGGAAAATACCGGGCGATGAGCATCGGGAGGGCGGAATCGTAGTTCACCGTGCCGCCTTCCTTGATTAATGCGAATCCCGAATTCGGGTCTTTCGAAAGAACGAGCGCGATCAGGCCGGCGATGATGACGATGAACGGAACGGCCATTTTGAAGAACGAGGCGATGATCGGCGTCATCCGGGCCGAGCGCAGGTTCTTCGCCGAAAAAGCCCTTTGGACGACGAGAAAATCCGTCGTCCAATAACCGAACGACAGGACGAAGCCGAGCCCGAGCACGATTCCCCCCCATGAGACGAGCATCCCGTTCTGAGTCGGATCTCCGGACGTCGACCACAATTTGGAAAATTCGGCGGGCACGCGACGCATGATTTCGCTCAGGCTTCCGAACTCGACGATGCCCATGATGGAGACGAGGAAGAGGCCGAACCAGATGAGGAAAAATTGGATGATTTCCGTGAAAATCGCCGACATCAACCCGCTCATCGTGACGTAAACGGCCACGGTGAGCGCCGAGGCCCACATGCTCACATCCCAGTTCCAGCCGAGCGCCAGGCGAAAGACCAGGGCCATGGCATAAAGGTTGATCCCGGAGACGAGAAGAGTCATGACGGCGAACGAGATGCCGTTGAAGACGCGCGTCTTCTCGTCGAAGCGCAACTTGAGATAGCCGGGCACGGACTTGATCCGGCTGCTGTAGTAGAACGGCATCATGAAAAGGCCGAGAAAAAGCATGGCCGGAATGGCCCCGATCCAATAGAAATGGGCGACGTACATGCCGTATTTGAACGTGTTGCCCGTCATGCCGAGAAGCTCGAGCGCGCCAAGATTAGCCGACAGAAAGGCTAAACCCGCGACCCATGAGCTATTCCTGCGGCCGGCAAGGAAAAAATCCTCCGCGCTTTTAGTGTATCTTTTTAAATAAAAGCCGATCGCGATGATGAAGGCAAAATAAAAAAGGATGATGATCCAATCGACGACGTGGAGACCGATCACCTGCATGTCGAAGCCTCCTTCCGGTCGGAAAAACGCAGAATGAGAAATATCACAGGCTTTCGGGAGAAGTCAACTCACATTCTTTCATTGACAGGACCCGATGCGCCTCCATATAATTGACCCGGAGCGACGCTCGTGAAAGGTGTTTCCCATGTCGAAATCCAACGACCAGGAAGAGGCCGGCCTTCGCCCGGAATCCGTCCCTGAAAAGATCGCCAGGCTCGGTCCCACGTTTGTCTGCCAGGGGGAAATCTCCGCAGAGGAAGACCTTCACATCCTGGGGACCTTCAAAGGCATCATCCGGCTTAAAAATTGCAGCCTTTTTATCGATAAATCGGCGCAAGTCGAAGCGGACATTCTGGCCGGCAACGTTTCGCTGATGGGAAGCCTGAAAGGCAGCATCCAGGCATCGGGAAAGGTTTTTCTCTCGTCCGAGGCTAAAATGCGGGGCAATATCGCCTCGGCCAAGGTCACCATCCAGGATGGAGCGCAGTTCCGAGGAAGCATCAAGATCGAACAGAGCGGCCCTTAAACCGAGGAGAAATCCCGCCCTCACCCCCGGCTTTATTCCCTCAAAGGAAAGGGTCACCGAAGAATTCGGAATCGTTCGCCACAAGACATGAGATCGTCCATGAAAGCGTTCCGGCTCGACTCCGAATTCACTCCCAAAGGAGACCAAACCGCGGCCATCCGAGAACTGATCGCGGGGCTGGAAAAGGAGCAGCGCCACCAGGTGCTGATGGGTGTCACCGGCTCGGGCAAGACCTTCACCATGGCCAACCTCATCGAGAAAGCGGGCCGGCCGGTTCTTGTCATTTCCCATAATAAGACGCTGGCCGCCCAGCTCTACCAGGAGTTCCGCCGGTTCTTTCCGCAAAACGCCGTGGAATATTTCGTCTCGTATTACGATTACTATCAGCCCGAAGCCTACATCCCGGCCTCGAATACCTACATCGCCAAGGAAGCGACCATCAACGACGAGATCGATCGGATGCGACTCAACGCGACGAATTCGCTTTTCGACCGGCGCGATGTCATCATCGTCGCCTCGGTCTCCTGCATCTACGGCATCGGGGCGCCGGAGACGTATTACTCGCAGAGCTTTGCCGTGACGACGGGCCAGGTCCTTCCGCGCAAGAAGATCCTTCGCAGCCTCGTCGAGATCCAGTACGAGCGGCAGGAAGCGGATTTCAAACGGGGCGGTTTCCGGGTCCGCGGCGACGTTGTCGAGGTCTTTCCCGCCTACGAAGATTTTGCCTACCGGATCGAGCTCGGCGACGACCGGGTCAAAAGGATCTCGTCCGTCGACCCTCTGCTCGGGACGATCCGCGAGGTCTTCGAGGAGATCGTGATCCACCCGCGGACGTTCTTCTCCACTCCTCCGGACATCCTCGCGGCCGCCCTCGCCGGCATCGAAGGCGAGCTCGACGCGCGCGCGGCCTTTTTTAAAAAACAGGGCAAAATCATCGAGGCCGAGAGGATCGAAGAACGGACGCTGCGCGATCTGGATATGCTCCGGGAATTCGGCTACTGCCCGGGCATCGAAAACTACTCGCTTTATCTCAGCCGGCGCCGGCCAGGCGATCCGCCTTACACGCTCTTGGACTATTTTCCCAAGGATTTCTTGACGATCATCGACGAATCTCACGTCTCCGTGCCCCAGATCGGCGGGATGTACTTCGGGGACCGGTCGCGCAAGCAGACGCTCATCGATCACGGGTTCCGCTTGCCGTCGGCCCTGGACAACCGGCCCCTGAATTTCGGCGAGTTCGAGGGGCGGGTGGGGCCGGTCATCTATGTCTCCGCCACGCCCGGTTCCTTTGAACTCAATAAAGTGAAAGGCAAGACCGTCGAGCAGATCATCCGGCCGACCGGCCTCATCGATCCCGAGGTCGAAATCCGGCCGGTGAAGGGCCAGGTCGACGACCTGCGAAAAGAAATCCAGACGCGGGCGGAGAAGGGCGAGCGGACGCTCGTGACGACCCTGACGAAAAAGATGGCCGAGGACCTGACCCGGCATTATCACGAGCTTGGATTGCGCGTCCGTTATCTCCATTCCGAGATCGAAACGCTCGACCGGGTGAAGATCCTGCGGGACCTCCGCAAGGGACGGTTCGACACGCTGGTCGGGATCAATCTCTTGCGCGAAGGGCTCGACCTTCCCGAGGTTTCGCTCGTCGCCATCCTGGACGCGGACAAAGAAGGATTCTTGCGGTCATCGAGCGCTCTGATCCAAACGTTCGGGCGCGCGGCGCGCAACGTCAACGGCCGGGCGATCCTCTATGCCGACACGATCACAACCTCGATGAAAAACGCGATCGCCGAGACCAGCCGCCGCCGGCGGCTCCAAGAGGACTACAACGAGGCCAACGGCATCACGCCCCAATCCATCGTCAAGCGGATCGACGAGGTCCTGACCAGCGTCTATGAGCGCGATTACCTGGATTACACCCGCATCGCCGAAGATAAAGAGTTCTATCTTTCGCCCCAGCTCCGGAAGCGGAAGATTGACGAGCTCGAGGCGCTGATGAAGGAGGCCGTCAAAAGCCTGGAATTCGAGAAAGCGGCCCGCCTGCGCGACGAGATCGCGAAGCTCAAGACCATCGAACTGGAGATCGAGCCTTAAATGGACCTTCGACGCAAGATCGCGACCCTGCCGGAAAAGCCCGGCATCTATTTTTTTAAGGACGCCGCCGGCAAGGTCATCTACATCGGCAAGGCCCGCCTGCTCCGCGACCGGGTCAAATCCTATTTTCAGCCCTCGGACGATATCAAGGTCGGCCACATCCTCGCTGCAACGGTGGACGTCGATTACATCCTGACCGGCTCCGAGCGCGAGGCGGCCTTCCTGGAGAACAATTTCATCCAGCATCATCAACCGAAGTTCAACCTTCGCCTGAAGGACGACAAGAGCTTCCCCTGCCTCAAACTGACCGTCCACGAGCGGTTCCCGGGCATTTTCTTCTGCCGCAAGGTCGCCGCGGACGGCGCGAAATACTTCGGGCCCTTCTCCCCCGCCCGCGAAGCGCGGAAGGCTCTTCATCTCGTCAATAAATATTTCCTGGTCCGCAAATGCAGCGAAGCGATCCCGGGAAAGCGCCGGCGGCCCTGCCTGGATTTCGAACTCGGGCTATGTTCGGCGCCGTGCGTCGGCCGCATCGCCGAGGAGCGCTACCGGGAAGACATCGAAAAGTCGCTCCTGTTTCTGGAGGGAAAGACGGAACGATTGGCGAAAATCTTGAAGGAAGACATGGTCCGGGCCGCGAAGGAAGAGCGTTTCGAAGAGGCGGCCCGGCTGCGCGACATCGTCCAGACCCTGGACGCGATCAAAATCAAACCGACGTTGATCTCCGTCGGACTCGAGAACCAGGATATCTTCGGCTTCGCCCGGGACGGCCGGACCACGGCTGTCTATGTCTTCCTGATGCGCAAAGGGAAAGTCCGGGAGGCGCGCGAATTCGTTTTCGAAGATGAGCGGGAAAGGGCCGAAGCCGATATCCTGCGGGAATTCCTGACGGCGTTCTATCGGGACAAGGATGTCCCGCCAAAGGTCCTTCTCCCCTTCGCCCCGGCCGGGCTCAGGGACATCGGGTCGGCGCTCTCCGCCAAGGCCGGAAAGAAGATCCATATCCTCGTCCCCGTTCGCGGAAAAAATAAGGACCTGATCGAGCTGGCGGCGAAGAACGCCGAGATCCTCCTCAGAAAAAAGCGGGACGATTCAGCCCCCCTAGAAGAAATCCGGAAAGAGCTGGAACTCGATCGCCTGCCGATCCGGATCGAGGGGTTCGATATTTCGAATACCGGAGGGACCGAAACCGTAGCCTCGATGGTCTCGTTCATGAACGGCCGGCCCGATAAAGAAGGCTACCGGAAATTCAAGATCAAAACCGTCGCGGGGCCCAACGATGTCGCCAGCCTGGGAGAAGTCATCCGCCGGCGTTACGCCCGGGTTCTTGCGGAAAACCGCCCCGTTCCGGATTTGATCCTCGTTGACGGCGGCAAGCCCCAATTCGGCGCGGCGCGCAAAGCGCTGGCCGGGCTCGGACTCGAGAACGTCCCCTTGATCTCCCTGGCCAAAAAAGAAGAGATCGCGTTCACCTTGGGACACGCGGAAGGCTTGAGGCTGGATCCGACTTCGCCGGCCAGAAAGCTTCTCCAGCGCGTCCGCGACGAAGCCCACCGCTTCGCGATCCAATATCACCGCCAACGAAGAGCCAAGAGGAGCTTCGCTTAGACGAAAGGACATCGGACATGATCATCGGCATCGGCATCGACATCATCGAAGTCGCGCGCATCCAAAACGCGATCGCCAAGAATCCGCGCTTTAGCGACCGCGTTTTCACGGAACGCGAGATCCAATACAGCCAGGGAAAAAAGAATCGATTCCAGCACTTGGCCGCCCGTTTCGCGGTCAAAGAAGCCTTCTTCAAGGCCAGCGGCAGGCGAATCGGCTGGACCGAGGTCGAAACGGTCAATCTTCCGTCCGGCCGGCCGCAGCTCGTCATTCACGCCGAGGGAGATTTCGGTTTTACGAGGAGCCAGGTCTCGATTTCCCACCTCGTCGATCACGCCCTGGCCGTCGTCATCCTGGAAACGGACTAGAGGACCAGCCGGACGAGAACGCCGATCAGGATCGCGACGCTGACGCTCAACAGGGCGGAAAGGAAGGCGATCTTTTTCCCGACCTCCTTCCATAAGACGGCGAAGGTCGAGAGGCAGGGAATGAAAAAGTTGACAAAGACCGTGAAGACGACAATCTGGTCGCGCGTGACGACCGTCAGCAAATCTCGATAGCCGACGCCCAGCGCTTGCAGCATCATCAGCAGGGACAGCTCTTTCCGTAAAAACCCGAAAATCAACGTGACGCCGAGCTCCCGCGGCAGGCCGAGGGCGTTCACGACGAGCGGGGAAAGGACTCCATTGATGATCGCGTCACCGTGCAGCGATTGGATCAGGCCCAGGACGACGCTGCCCGCGATCAGGAGAGGCCAGGCGAATTGAACAAACGATTTGAGCTGGAAGTAAATCTTGAAAGCGATATTTTTCAGGCTCGGAATTTTCAGCGACGGAATTTCCAGGATCAGGCCGGGGGATTCCGTCTTGAAAAAAAGACTCAGCACGCGCCCCAAAACCGCGACCAATAGGATATTCAGGATATAGAACCCGAGCGCCCAGTACGGACCCAGGAAGACAGCGACCAGGGCCAGGATGATCGTCGTCCGCGCCGAGCAGGGAATGAAAGGGATGAGCAGCGACGTGAGGATTCTGTCCCGCCGCGATTCGAGGATCCGGGTCGAGACGATGGCGGGGACGTTGCAGCCGAAGCCCAGGATGAACGGCGACACGGATTTGCCGTGGAGGCCGATGCGATGCATGAAGGTGTCGAGCAGAAAGCCGGCCCGGGCTAAATAGCCCACGTCCTCGAGCAACGCCATGAAAAACAAGAGCGGGATAAAATAAGGGAGGACGATGGCCACTCCCCCTCCGACGCCCTGCAGGAGACCGTCGGCCAGGTGAAAGAGAAGCCCTCCGCCGAGCCATTCCCCGAGCAGAGCTTTGAGACTCGAGAAAGGCTTGATCAGGAGCGTTTCGAGGGGCGCTCCGACCTTGAAGATGAGGAAGAAAAAAACCAGAAGGACGATGAGCAGGATCGGATGACCCAACCACGGATGCATGAGGACATCGTCCAAGCGCTCGTTCCAGCTCCGCTTTCGTTTTCTCGCCACACGAGCGCCGTTCTCGAATATCTTCTGGGCGAGATGATGACGCTCCGCGGCGATCACTTCATAGGCCGGCAGGCCCCGCTTTTCGGCGATCTCGGCCCTGATCTCATCCAAGGATTTATGCAAATCGGGATCGATCTCTTCCAGGAATTCGCTGCAAAATAGATGCCCCGACTCGATCATCTGGACGGCCGTGAAACGGCGGCCGGCGATGCATGGAAAATCGGCGGGGAGCCGGGCCGTCCATTTCTCCAGCACGTTCTCCACATCCGTCGACCAGCGGGGTCGCTTGCCGCGACACGGCTCATCCAGGCAGCGGAACGCCGCTTCGAAAAGTTCCTTGATCCCCCGTCCGTGAGCGGCGACCGTCGGAATGACCGGAACGCCGAGCGACGCGGCAATTTTCCCCGCGTCAATCGTAATTCCCTTCTTCTTCGCCAAATCGGCCATATTGAGGGCGACGACCATGGGAATGTCCATTTCGACAAGCTCCAGCGTCAGCTCGAGGCTGCGGCCGAGGAGCGAGGCATCCACGACGTTGATGATGATGTCCGGCCTTTCATGAAAGAGATGCGTCAGCGCCACTTTTTCCGCGGGATCGGAGGGGTGAAGCGAATAGGTCCCCGGAAGGTCGATGATGTTGAGCAGGCGTCCCTCGATGGAGACGAGGCTGTGCGTGTGCTTGACGGTCGTGCCGGGAAAATTCGATGTCTGGGCTTTATGGCCGGCGACGGCGTTGAAGAGCGTACTCTTTCCGCAATTGGGTTGGCCGATGAAGATGAGGACCGGCGCGTCGGATTTATCCATGAACGGCTTCGACCATGATTTTTTGGGCCACGCTCCGGCCGATGGCGACCGTTACGCCCGACTCGATATTCTTGATCAAAACGGGCCCACGCAGGATTCCCTGCGCGCTCCGTTCGATGATATCGCCCGCGTGAAATCCCAGGGTGAACAGGCGACGGCGTACGCGCTCGCCGCCAACGATATCGACGAGCTTCAAAGGCACCGCCTGGGGGGCAAGAAGAAGATTTATCATCGTCCGTCGACCTTTCAATACCCGGAGGGGGATTCGACCCATAGATCTATCCCCGCCTTCCCGATTCGAGAAGAATTCTCCTCGGCTTCCAAGAGGTATCATACGCGCCGTTGCGGCAAAATCAAGGGGCTCGATCCGGCTTCCCTCTTCTCATTCATTTTCATCTGCGTTTGTGATAGGATAAATTTTTATTCATGAGGAGGTTCCATGAAACAGCTTAAAGCCAAAATGGCCGTCGTCTTTCTCGTCCTCGCCATTTTCATTCCCGTCCACGCCGATGAAGGCATGTGGCTTTTCAACATGCCGCCATCCAGCATCCTCAAGGCCAAATATAACTTCGCCATTACGCCCGAATGGCTGCAACACGTTCAGCTCGCCTCCGTCCGTTTCGGCGGCGCGTCGGGCTCGTTCGTCTCCCCTGACGGCCTCGTCCTCACCAACCATCATGTCGGCCAAGGGGCTATCCAGAATTTGAGCACGAAGGACCGGGACCTGATGAAGACCGGGTTTTATGCCAGGACCCGGGCCGAAGAACTGAAAGCGCCGGGCATGGAGCTCTCGGTCCTCCAAGAAATCGAAGACGTCACCGGCAAGGTCCTGGCCGCCGAAAAACCGGACATGACGGCCGCTCAAGCCGCGGAAGCCAAGGACAAGGTCATCGCCGCCCTGGAAAAGGAAAGCTTGGAGAAGACCGGGTTGCGCTCAACGGTCGTCAACTTCTATTCCGGAAGCATGTATCACCTTTATAAATACAAGGTTTATACCGACGTCCACCTCGTTTTCGCCCCCGAATACGCCAGCGCTTTCTTCGGCGGAGATCCCGACAATTTCACCTATCCCCGCTACGATTTCGACATCACGCTTTTTCGCATTTACGAAAACGACAAGCCGATCAATTCTAAGCATTATCTCAAATGGAACACCGCCGGGGTCAAGGAAAACGAACTCGTTTTCGCTTCCGGGCACCCCGGGTCCACAGGCCGGCTGCTGACCCTGGCCCAGATGGAATTCCTGCGCGACGTGAGCTATCCTTTCGGAATCGCGAACCTCGAGAGGCGCCGGGCCCTTCTTCAGGAGTACGGCAAGCGCGGCCCCGAATATGCCCGCCAAGCCCAGGGAACGCTGTTCGGGATCGAGAACAGCCTGAAAGCCACAATCGGCTATCAATCCGGCCTCATCGACAAGAACTTGATAGCCGGGAAAGCCAAGGAAGAACAGGCCTTCCGCGACGCCGTTCGCAAGGACCCGGCCCTGGACAAGGAATTCGGCAAAGCCTGGGACGAACTAGCCGTAGCCCAAAATAAATACGCCGCATTCTTCAAAGCTTATAGATTCTTCGAAGGCAGCGCCGGATTCAGCACGACGTATTTCTCCACGGCCCGGATGCTTGTCCGGCTGGCCTTGGAAAGGGGCAAACCCAACGACGAAAGGCTGCGAGAGTTCAGGGACGCCGCCCTCCCTTCGATCACCCGCCGTCTGCAGACCGTGACGCCCGTTTATGACGAGCTCGAAGTATTCAATCTGACCGATTCGCTCATCCAGCTCCAAAAGGAATTCGGGAATTACCAGGAAGTGAAATGGCTGTTGGCCGGCAAGCTGGCCGAAGACGTCGCGAAAGAGCTGATCGCGGGAACAAAGCTCCGCGACGTGGACGTCCGCAAGAAGTACATCGACGGCGGCCTCGACGCCGTTTATTTATCCGACGACCCGATGATCAAACTGGCCCTGCTCGTCGATCCTCTCTCCCGCGGGCTGCGGAAAAAATACGAGACCGAAGTCGAATCGGTCGAAGCTAGGAACGGCTCCCTCATCGCGCGGGCCATGTTCAAGCTCAAAGGAACGTCCATGCCTCCGGACGCGACTTCCACCCTGCGCCTGAGCTTCGGCGCCGTCAAGACGTATATGGAGAAGGGCGTGAAGATCCCGTTCTTCACGACGTTCCAGGGGCTTTTCGACAAAGCGGCCAAGTTCGGCAACAAACCGCCCTACGAGCTTCCCGCCAGTTTCTTGAAGGGCAAAGCCCAGTTGAAGCTCGCGACGCCGCTTAACTTCATCGCGACCTGCGATTCGATCGGCGGCAACTCGGGCTCCCCGGTCATCAATAAGAAAGGTGAATTCTCGGGCGTCCTGTTCGACGGCAACATCCAGTCGGGGCCGACCCGGTTCAACTATTCCGACGTTCAGAACAGATCGGTCATGGTTCACAGTCAGGGCATCATCGAAGCCCTGACGAAGATCTACAACGCCAAACCGCTTGTGGATGAACTGCTGGGCAGGAAATAAACCATCGTCTCGGGACAATCCCCCTATTCCGTCCGTGCCCAAAACGGGGAATGGGGGGATTTTTTTTAAGCGATTCTTTTGGCCCGGACATAGGCCAGGGCGCCGAGAATAACCAGGAAATTGATGGCCATCAGCGAGTTATAGTTATAAAACCGGAACAAAGTTTTCCCTAAAATTTCCCTGAGGGACGCGCCGATCATGATGAAATCCACGATGAGAACGGTTTTCCAGGAAGGCGGGAGCTTCGGCAGGAAATTC